>ERZ779737.1063-NODE-1063-length-22732-cov-2.876218_pt1 | contig 22732 bp, 18 predicted proteins | sample MGYA00511889_ERZ779737 | MGnify/ENA primary metagenome ERZ779737 (study PRJEB29588, sample SAMEA2163575) | human gut metagenome | biome: human gut; feature: human-associated habitat; material: faeces | place: Denmark | collected 2008/2010 ... | reverse complement strand
CGCCAATTGCAACTTTTTCACAGGCAGCCGCTAGAGCGGCCTCATGGTTTATCTCCTTGAACGTTAATTGTTCCAACGCCTGATCTTCCACCTGTTGCTGCTGAATCTACGCTGCGATTGCGCGTGTATCTGCTCCGGTCATATTGATATAGTGTCATTGAAACGCTCCGCCCCCCACCATGAAGGCATCAAATCCCCCAGTTTCACTGTATGGACGTCCGGATAGGAAACCAGTATTTCAATATCGCGGTTCTGCGGATCCAGTTGCATCAGAAACTCGCAGCATGCGCCACAGAGCATTCCGGGAGAACCGTTTCCCATAAGACATACCAGTTTCACAACCCGCCGCTCCCCGTTGGTAATCATGGATGCGGCGGCGTTGCGTTCCGCACACATTCCGAGAGAACACGCTGTATCAATGCAGACACCGGCATAGACATTTCCGGCTTCCGTCAGAAGAGCCGCCGCGACGCCTCCGGCTTCAACGAAGGGGGAGACGTTCCGCGGGAGAAGTTTCGTCTTCGCAGTCGTCACAAGAAAATCCCAGTCATTCTGCGTCTCCGCACAATAAATGCGGGAGGAACTTCCGAAGGGATCCGAAAAAACGCCTAGATACCTGAATCCGGATTTTTCGTAATAACCGACATGCTCGGTGCTGAGATGAAGTTTCCGGTAGCCGAGGCGCGCGGCTTCCCTTTTCACATGAGCAATCAAACGCGCCCCGTAAGCATGTCCGCGGTATGCCTCCTCGATATAGAGGGCGCAAAGCCACGGCCAGAGATCGCCGCGCGCCGTAAAATCGCTGATAATCAATCCCGCGCCGCCGATGATCTCCTCTTTTGCATTCAGAAGCAGATACCATTGCGGCAGGGGAGAGTCCGAATTCAGACACGCGGTCATGCAGTCCCGGTAAAGCGCCTCATTCCGCCAGCGGGCGGAAAAATACCGGATAAAACGTTCCAGCTCCCGAGGGGTCTCCCGCAAAGACAAAATTCTCAACACACATTCCTCCATGATACATTACCTGAAAGTTTCACAGCCGTCGAAATTCCATGCAATATCGCCTATGCAGGACTCAATGTCAAGCGCAAACCGGATGAAATCACGCCATTTTTCCGGAAGGTGTGTCAATCCCCAGAATCCGTCCTCCGACTCAGACAGAACTTTTCCCTCCACGGCAAATGCCGCATAACGGCAGAGGTTCAGGATTCCTGAAGCGTTCCCTCCTCTGCAGCATTCTGACAGATGCTGCCGCACCCCTCCGAAATATCCAGTCCGCAGGCGCGCCGCACATACGATGTCCGTTCTACTGATTAACACAAGTACAAGGAAACCGAGAACATCACCCGAATTGATCATATGATCAGAGAATTTGTTATGAAATCTTCAAAAAAGACGTCATTGTTAATGATGGTTTCAAGTTTTTTTCATGGAATTGAAACAGATAAATAATGTTGCTGATAGCGGAACCAGGAGCAGGGACATTCAACCATATATCCGAGAAATTGTCTGGACATCCGGATTGCTTTAACGGAATTCATCGAAGGGAGTAAACGGCATACCTGTCGTTTTGCCAATGAATTACAGAATGCAAATATCTTACTGAGCCGCTGATTCCGAACATGACCGCACCTTGAGCAGATCCAACACTTCGGACAGCGTAGGGCCGTCGAAACCTTTTGACAACGCAATTTCTATGCCGTCAACTACCAGCCGAATCCTGCAAAGGCTTGATCTCTACCAGCTCCAGCGATTCATGGGTGCTCGCATCATCCTGGCGTGCCTTTTGTAACACTCGGATCCAGCGGCGTGTACTTTCGTAAGGAAGTTCTTTCAGCTCGCTGTATTCTTGAATCGTCAGACCGCTGTCCCAATATTCTGACAGTTGCGCCTCCCAATAATCTCGTCCTTCGCGTCCCATGCCGTTCTCCCATTATTACGGTTTGTGGAAGAACATACCACACTGTCTGACTCAAATCCAGATGGGGCTGGCTGGGCGCTTACTCTTTTCAAAACTCTATCGCCGATATTTTCCTTTACCCATGGGGCTTGCTGGGCGCATACGGGAATACAATATCGTCAGCCAGATCGCCAACGATATTCATACCCGCTTTGAAGAAAATCCTGCCGGTCACGTCACCGAAAACTGGTGGCAGAAATACCCTGGCTTCTGAACGAACATTTGAAATTTTCGCCCCGGATATCTTTTGCGATATCTGGGGCATATTGTTTGATTAATTTCAGTTCAGCAGCACCCCGTCGTTTGGCTTGCCGGACATCAACTGCTGGATCAAAGAGAGAACTTCAGAAGGATCCTCGGGATTATAACTGCAATACTGCCAATCCAAATAGTTTCGGTATTCTTCTGCCGTGATACAACCACGGATCTTACCATTGCAGTAATCCAGCAAAATTCGTTTTTCAGGATTTCCCGTCGGAATTGTCAGACAGCCGAAATTGTTGTCTCCGTTAACCTCTTTGTGTTCTGCCTGGATTTCAGGCTTTATCAGCATCATGTGAAGTTCCTGAAAATTTTTGTAGAGCCTGGCACCTTCTCCAGCAAGCAGGTTCACTTTCCCATTTTCCCCCATACGGATTCCTTGAGTGAAATAACCTTCCCAATTTTCCGTCTGACACCATTTTTGCAAAAGCCAACATACTGATTCCGTTTTTTTATTAGGGAACGAATATTTTTGATCCAGTAGCTTCTGAATGGTTTTTTGCAAACGTTCTGCGGTATCACCGGTTTCTGCCACAGCCTGTTTCAATACAGATTTAATTAAGCTACGGTATTCCGGTTTGTCGTTTTGCTGGTTGGTCATATCGACACGTAGAACTCGTTTCCAACTTAATTTGTCAGGGGCGTTGCTGTCAATAATCATGCTTCCCGGATTCCGCTCTTCATACTGCATATGTTCCTGCCATTTTTTTGCATATTCCGGTGTAAAAGGATAATAGGGAAGTCTGCGTTCCGGTTCATCTTTCATCTTTAAGAGAGATTTGAGGATCAAACATTTCCGCAGAAGGTTCCGTTTGAACGGCAGTTTATCTGTAACGATGTCATTGAATAACTGGAAATATTGTTTGAAAGACTCAATCAATTCCGTTTTTTCAGCATTTGCAAGGAGTTCATTTTTGAAAGTATTGATTTTGATTTCGTCTTTTTCTTCCGCAATATCAGACTCCAGGAGGCATTCCATTAGGAAGAGATACTGCCCTGCAAAAAAATTCTTTTCCTCTACTTTGTCCGCAGCTTCAAGTGGGGCAGTCCAAGCCGGATTGGATGCTTTCAAGCGAAGTTTGAAATACTCTTCCCAAGTTTGATGAGTAAAGAATTTTCCGTAGAAAAAGTCACCTGGATTCGAACTGTTGCTGAAATTTATCTGGAAGGCATCAAGGAACTCTTTTCCTTTTTCATTCAAAAGGAATAAACATTCCAATGCACGTTCGAAATTTTCAAATTCTGTAATATAGGAATATTGAATCAATCGTTTCAGTATTCTGTAAGAATTTCTGTTGATTTCCGATGTTTCTGGAAACAAATAATACCGGGCATAGAACCGGAGAATCCGATCGTAAGAGAGCGAGTTCTTTTTTGTATCGTCATACAAAAACAGTTCTTTCAGCAGTTTATTTGAGTCATTCAGGGATTTGTTCTCTTCTATCTGTTTTGCCGTAAAGTCCATAATCCGGCAAATTTCGCCAGCAAGAGCGATTTTTTTATCGATATTCAACCCGCTGAAATAACTGCATTGAGTCAAATTGTAATAATCGAACTGTTTGTTTGCAATGAAATATTTGATTAGGTCTGAAATCTCCTTGTCTTTTTTTCCTTTTTTCTCAATATATTCCTTCATGATTTGAAAAAGAATACAAATGTGGAGAAGACGAAGCATTCTGAGGTCAACAACCTTTGCTATCGGAATCTTGCTTTCAGTTGTGGAATCCGCTGCACTGAAACACCAGATCGCGTCCAGCCAATCTTTATCAATGTTGTCTTTGATACTCTTTACAAGCTTAGCCAACTCGTTTTTTTTCTCTTCTGGAGAATCTTCATTATCATTCAGAAAATAAAACAGTGCCGCCTTAAAGTTTTCAAAATCTGTCAGGACAAGCCCTCTGGCGTTCATCCGGATATAAAGTTCATCGGCAGGGATTGCACCATTTATCTCCTGATACCAAAATGTAATCAGATTTTTCTCTGTCAATAAGCGGTAATATTCACCGAATTTTTCTTTGTTAGGGGAGAATTTATTGTGGATCGTATCCAGCATATTCAGCATACTTGATATGGTGGGATCATTGTGCCATGTCCATTGAAATTCCATATCTGATTTAATTATGCGCTGCGTGATTCCCTCGGTATCATTTCCATTTTTATCGATTTGGGATTTGATCAGAAGTTCAGATGGACACTCTTTAAAATCTTTTTTAATTAAATATTTGCAGAAATCTTCCGATGCAGTTCTTGTAGCGTAGCAGAATCTCGGGTTTCCTTCATTATCTGCCAGAAACTCTGGAAGTTGATTCCCTGTATCAGTATCTTGATAGCACCAAAGATACAAATGCAATAGGAAAAGCGTTGTCAAACGCTGCTGTCCATCAAGCGGGGTGAAAGTTCCATTTTTCATTTCCCCGTAAACGGTGTCTAAAGAGAGAGGTTTTTCTTCATCCAGAGCTTTTTTGAGATCTGTAATGAAATTATTTCTGATTTCGATTGCTTTATCGGTATTTCTTCCCTGTGCATATGCACGTTGCAGATTCGGAATCCTGATATAATTTGTGCTCGCCAATTGTGCAAACGAATATTCCTGACTATTCATGATGGCTCAATCCCCTGTGTTTTTTGATACTGCGGCAAGAGAAAAGAATTCAGCCAAGGTATCGTTGATCTTGTTGAAATATGCTTTTCCGTCTTTGTTCGGATCCCAGTACAACATATCATCAATGGACTGGGAATAGATTTTCAAGAAAACATTTCGTGTGCAGGGCAGGATGAATCTTCCGTTTTCCTCCACAGAAATAATATGTTTCCGTTTAACAAAGAACGGTGAATTTTTATAGGATCTGTTGGTTTGCGCATCCAGCAAGGTGATATTATCAAGAGAGTGCGATGCTTCTGGCCGTGGTGCATTATGACGTTCATAAAGATTTACCAGTTCAAATATTTTATCCCATGCATCTTCTTTTTTCATACCCTGCTTGACCAAATAGATCCCGCACAGAATACAGTTTTTCAATTCATCGTCTTTCTCTTTCCATGTGGGTTGGCCTCCTTTATTTTCCAGAAGAGAGCGAAACAGAGATTCCGATTTCATAATCTTCTCTTTTTCAGCATCAAAAATCTCTGTATTGCGCTTACGGCGTATCTCCGCTTCTTCTCTTGTTTCAGTCCCCGGCGGAGGCGGAACAAAAGCAGTGCCGAGGAAATAATCCAGAATGGTATCCATCCATTGATCCTTTTTATTATTATCAATAGTCTGGTTCTGAGAACAGATGTGTTCCAGATCCCATTCTCCGTCATGAAATTTATCAAATGCAAAAAATATATTTTTTTGTTTCATTCGCAGAATGGATGCAATATTAAACACCAAAAGGACTTTTCTCATTTGTTCCCGTTTGTCATAGTCCAGTTCAGACAGTTTCTTTTTCAGAGTTTCTGCATCCGTAACGATAGTTGTATTATTGTTGTCATGGTACAGGACTTGAAGAATTTTTTCTCGTAGCGTTTTTGCCGCTTCGCTGATCAATTGTTTCCCATCCAGCCAGCTGCAGATATCTGCCATGGAAACATCCAGATGAATTAAACATCCGATTAGATGATAAAGTTCCCAGTCATTGTAATATTTTCTCAGTTTCTGATAGTATTCAAAAAAGATATTTCGGGCTTTTTCGATACCTCCGTCATTTTTAAAATTTTTATCATACATCTGTCTGAAAAGACAGAAGGTATGCTGAGGACTGTCCGTATTCTGTCCACTGCACAATTCTGTTTTTTCATTCTTACTCGATGCCAGAATCAATTCGAAAAGATATTCCAACCGGGTATCGTAATGATGTTTGGAAATAAAATACCAGAACGTCTCATTCTGCATGGCATTTTCATATTCTTCCCACTCTTTTTCGAACCTGTCCTTTGCTTGTTCTGCATTCTTGATACTTTGGGTAATCCGTTTTCTGTATTCGCTGTCTTCGTTTTTGTACAGTTCCACATTCAAATTTTTGATCTTCCGATGCGCGCAGCCGCTGATGGAGCGCTTCAGCATCCCCGGCACCGTGCGTGCCAGCTTCGCCGTCTACAACTCGCTGCGCGACTGCGATGCCTTTGTTGATGCGCTGAAACAGTTTTTCCTGTCCTATGCTCTCTTCTTTATCCAATTCATACCAAATGAACTGCAGGGAGCTCGGAATCGTTTTTCCAATTTCTACATTCGTTGCGCTGATTTCCCGGGAAAGAAGATCCCTGAATTTGTTCTCAACAGACTTCTGTTCTTTATCTTTGTCCTTGAACCATTTGACAATGCAGAGGTATGCGGAACTTAAGAAATATTTATCAGCTGTGTCCTTGCTGATTTCCTTGGCATTTAGGTGGATATTATTAAGCCAATCTTCAATGTCACGATTTTCATATTTCAGAGAAAATATACTCTTACTAAGTCTGTTAAATGTTTCTTCAGACTTCTTTTCTGGTGGAATCCGATCGTCATCCCAAACTTCATACTTGAGATCCTTAAATTTCAGATAATGATAGAGCAGAAAGAATGTTGTCAGTCTTTGCTGTCCATCAATTAGGTAGAACTCATTCTCATTTTCTGTTGGTGCGACAATTACAGGCTGCATACAGTAGAACAGTCCGTTGAATCCCTCATTTGTAACATAATCGTTGATATCATCCAGCAACTGCAGCACTTGACTGTCTTCTATTCGGGAGAGATCTCCGTCGCCCGGTGAACGCCAACGATATCCTCGCTGATAAGCAGGCAAAATGAACTTATACTTTCCGGAAAATAAATCTCCGGTTGTCACCATTTTTACTGTAGCCATTTTTATATTTCCTGTTTTTTATTGTTTAAAGATTTTTCAAATGATAATTTTTTACAAAGACCTCATATCTGCAAATTACCATTATTATCCACTAAATTCAAGCCTTGGCCGGAAATACCGTAGGCTTGGGGGATGGTTTCATTTTTGAAGACAGCGAGGTATTTGGTCATGTTTGGGGCGAGTGGGCCTGCGAGCATCTCTTCCAGCGTCATCCATTTGACTTTGCCTTCTGGGGAGTCTTTCAGCTCTCCGGAAAAAGTGCTGGTTTTGAAAAGGAATACAAAATACTGGGACAGCTTTACCGGATTGTACCACTGAATATATCCGCAATTCTGCAAGTTGGAAACAGAAAGACCCGTTTCTTCCTGAACTTCCCGGATTACGGAAGCGACAACCGTTTCCCCCGGCTCAACGTGTCCACCGGGAAAAGTCAATCCAGACCACGGATTATACGGCTTGGGCAAGTGTTCCTGCACCAAAATGCGCCCCTCCGCATCCGTCACCATACACATATTACAAAGTTCAGTTTCCATAATTGTCCTTTGAGGTCAAATAAAAAACTCGCATAATATACCATTTTTATATGTATAATTCAACAACCAAATATTTTTATGAATTTTATCTTGTAAAAAATATTTACCCGTGAAATATTACAGTGGTTAGGTTTACACATCTACATCTGGAGGTATATATGGCACGCGAAAATAGAGAATGGCATCCCGAGTTTCTGAAATATATGGATTTTATCGCAACCCATGAAAATTACCGTGGATTACCCATAGAAAGAAACCGTGATGGTTCTTATAAGTGGATTGTTACCGCCCAAACTGAAACTGGTGCAAAAAGAATTGAGTGGTGTTTAAACAAAGCCAAAGAACTTGGCTTTCCGATACAGGCAGGTGTGTATGCAGATGTAATGTTGGCAATACATCCCACAAAGGAAAAAGTGTCCTCCAACGACATTTTTTCCCAGTTTTGCAGGTATACGCCCGGCTCATACGTTTTTTTGCATTTTTTCCCTCTCGTTTTTTTACATTCAATTTTGCGGTACAATCCAGCCTGCGCCGCGCATCCTGAATTGCGTCTGCAACAGACTCTTTTTACCTACTCAAAAGCAATGCCCTAGAGATCGTCATCATCGTCGTCGGAGCTTTTCTTCTCCTCGCGGAGAAGCTCTTCGAGATCGTCCAGATCGATTCCGATGTCGTCATCTTTGTCTCCTTCGTCATCGCCGGAGCCGAACAACTCTTCCATTGTCTCGAAATATTTTTCGAAGAATTCCCGGTGATCGTTGCGGTATTCTTTGCATTCCCAGCACATTTCGTAACCGAGTTTCAGAAGTTCGAGACGGACAAATGTTTTTTCCAGACAGTCAGTCCAATCTTTCCCTTCCAGACGGCTGTCAAAAATATTCGGGATGTCGCCATCATCATTGTCGGACCAGTCCTCCTCCTTGAGTTCCTTCTGGAGTCCAGGCGGGAAATCGGCCAGCACAAGTTTTCCGAATGTCACCGGTTTTCCCGGACGAACTTGCAGGGCTTGAAGCTGGCATCCTCCTCGTCCAGTACGCTGCTCCAATCGGTCCATTCGATGCAGCTGCAGCACCCGTTTCCACTTCCGCCGGACTGAAGTTTGATGTCGACATCCCAGTCACAGTCGATGTCGGCCAGTTTGTGAAGTTTTTCGTTGACCAGATTGTACTTTTCCTCCATGGAAAGGGTGTTCCAGTTTTCCGGAAGTTTTTCCTCTTTGGCGGCCGCTGTTTACTTCTTCGCCTTTTCTGCCATCTTTCTTTTCTCCTTTGTCGGATTATTTTACTCGCTTCTTTTGACGCGAATAACAAACGATTTTGATCTTCGGAGTGTCCTGAAATGCCCGGGAATGGAGGTTGATCCCTTCAATTCCACAGTTTGTAGAGTGTTGCAATGACCGAAGACATCGCAAGGCAGTTCCGTAACGCCGCCCGGGATCCGGACCGATTCCAAAAGAGAGATCTTCATACCGGGACCTTTGGTTATTTCACTTCAAAACACATTCCCAGATTGGGAAGGTGAATGATTGTCCGTTTGACAGGTTTTCCCGTGGCGATCTCCACGGCCTTGCGGTAAAGACGAAGTTGTCCGGCGCAGCTTGCGGCATACGATTCGGCATCGAACGCCATGGGGTGGGTTTTGTGGTCGATGATCACATATCCGTCCGGCAATTCCAGCAGCATGTCGATGAAGCCCTGATAGAGAGTGCCGTTTTCGTCATGATACGTCATGGGAACCTCACAGCTGATTTTTGCCTCGGGCCAGGCCTCGGCGATCCAGTTGTAGAGATTGTCCGTGCACTCCATCAGCATTTCCGGCGACACGCCGTTGTTCACGGTCCAGTTTTTCAGGAGCCGTTCGGCGATTCCGCGGCGCTCCTGCGGTGGATTCAGCGCAATGAAATTGTGGAACGCATTGCCGAGAAGATTGTACTTTCTCTCTTCGCAGTGGATGACGCTCTTGTGTTTCCACTGGCAGAGCAGAGTCGCCGTGCCGTCCAGAGCCTCTTCTCCGCTGGGCGAACGCCGGGCCGGAACGGGCGTGAAACCGGAAATATCGCGTTCTTTGTCGGCAAAGACGGCAGGAGGCGGCAGCGGGACAATGTTTTCAACGGGAGCAAAGAATCTGGTCTCCAGCGGGAAGGAAGCCGTCCCAACGGTCAGACGGTCCGTGCCTTCTTCCATCGGGAAGGAGAGAGGCCGGGATTCGTCCTCGAAAAGAGAATCCAGCCAGCTGGTCAGGAGGGTATTGCCTGCCTCGGGATCTTTCTTCTTTTCCTTCTGAGTCGGAGCCCTGCTGTTCAAGGCGAAAATCACCTGATCGCGGGCCCGCGTCAGGCCGACGTAGAACAGGCGTTTCCCTTCTTCCCGTTCCCGTTTCTTCGCATGGAGCTGGATTGGGTCCGAGGCAAGCGCATTATCCAACTCCTCCAGCTTTTTGCTGTCGCCGAAGGGCCACGGCCAGTAATGGATGGTCCGGCCTTTCAGAGGATTTCGCACGTCAAAGGATTCCGCCTGATTGACACGAACATCGAAAGCTCCGTTTTTTCCCTCCGAATCCAGAGAGCCGAGAATGACCACCGGCCATTCCAGTCCCTTGGATTTGTGGTAGGTCATCACGTTGACGGTGTTCAAACCGAATCCGGCCGCCTGCTGGACATTCGCCTCTTTCAGCATCGCGACAAATCCGGATGGCGTTGCAGCGCGGCGTTCCACGAGAGCCTGATTCATATATTGTTCACACTGTTTGCGCAGTTCATCCACATTGCTCATCCGACGGTCGGGAGAGGACATGGCAGAGATTTTCCCATCGAGGTTCAGTGTGGTAATCACATATTCAAGGATCTCCATGGGCGTGGCATCCTGCTTTTCCCGAAGTTCACGGAGGAAACCGATGTTCCGGATTTCCGCGAGAAAATCCGTCTTTTTCTGTTCTGCTTCACTCAAGGAAAGCCATTCTTCCCTGGCCTTATGCAGTCTGTTCAGAAAGTCCGGTGTTTCTCCGCAAAGCGCCAGCAGGGTTGCCAGAGCCACGGTATCGGACGGATCAACACAGTAGCGGAACGCGGCCATGACCAGCTGGCATTCCACCGTATCCAGCAGAGAACCGGACGGCGCGGAGGCCGGGATGTTCCATTCGCCCAGCGCTTCCGCCAGAGCCGCGCAATCGGAGTTGCTCCAGAAGAGAACGCAGATCTGATTCGGCGTTACGCCCTTGTCCCGGATCAGTTCCGCAATCCCCGTGGCAAGAGATTTCATGCGGTCCTCTTTTTTCCCGCCGGAGAGATGCCATGCCTCAATGATTCCTCCGGCAGCTTCCGCTTTCCGCTCTGACGGAATGTCGAGCCGCACGTCTTTCGGGTCCATGGAAGAAGAAAACGCACGAGTGAAGATCTCATTGGAGAGGTTCACCAGATTTTCCTTCGAGCGCCACGAGTTCGGCAGCGGCTTGTCAGAAGGAATGTTTTTTGCGACAGCCGCCATCAGTTCCGGATCTGTACCGCGGAAACCGTAGATCGCCTGTTTCGGGTCACCCACCCAGATGGAGCCGTTGGCAGAACATTCGTTGAGTTTCAGGAAGAGCGCCAGCTGAATGGGGCTGGTGTCCTGAAATTCGTCCACCATGATCTGCGAAAGACGCTGTTTCATCAGCCGCACGAAGTTCGGATTGTTCTCCAGCAGCTCGAGGACGCCGCTCTCCTGATCGACAAAGTCCACCAGTCCGAAATCCTTTTTGTACTGAGCATACGCCTCCAGGGAATCTCCGGCACAGAGAAAAACGCCGCGGATCATGCTCGCCATATCTTCGTAGAGTTCCCTGCTGCACAACAGCTGACTGCCGAGCGCCTGAAAAATTTCGATGGGGAATTCTTGGTCCTTCGTTTTCGCGTAGTCAGCATTTGCCAACTGACAGGCGCCCGCCCATGTGGGGAAACGCAGGAACGACTGAATGTTTCTCACCGTTTTCTGCGTGGCACTTCCCTTAGCAGGAAAATCACGGCAGGGAGCGATTTGCTTCCGGATGTCATCCAGGGAAAGATCAACCGAGGCGGGAAACACATTTTTCAAGGCTTCCACCGACCACTTGCCGCAGGCGATCAGGTCTTCTTTGTTCAGCCTGTTGCTCCGGGCGAGGTTCAGGACTTCCCGCACGTCTTTCTTCCAGTCTCGAGTCTTGCCGTAGGGATTCTCCTTGATCGGGTTCAGGGAGAGGTGCGCCGCGATGTTTTCCAGCTCTCCGGCGTATTGATCCATGACTGCGGAAGTGGCCGCACTGAAAATGGCGTCGGCATTCTCATCGGGCAGGACATCCAGCGCAGGCGAAAGTCCCGCTTCGATGGCATATTCGCTCAGGAGTTTCCCGCAGACCCCGTTCACCGTACCGATCAGCCCGTCGAAAACCCGCGAGGCAAGTTCCGGGTTCGTGCCTTCCAGCAGTTTCTGACGGATGCGGGACTGCAGTTCCGCCGCCGCCTTCACGGTGAAGGTCGTGGCAAGCAGTCCTTCCGGCTTCGTTCCGGATGCAATGCATTCGCTGAGACGCCCCATCAGATGAAATGTTTTTCCGGATCCCGCGCTGGCTTTGATCAACTCGATCTTATTCATGCTGTCAGTCCTCCATCATTGTGCAGAGCGCGGCATAGTTGCAGAATTTACACCCGGCCGTCATCGGCAGAGCCAAGTTCGAATTTTCAAGGTCTTTTTCTTCCGCGATGCCGCGGGCAAGTTGACCGGAATGGATCTCGGCAAACCGTTGCTCCCATGCGGTCCTGGCATTGTTCCACAGATTGTTCCAGGTCTTCGTCGAATCGAAAACAAGCTGTTTTTTCGGGAACAGAAAATAGGCGCACCGGACATCCAGTTCTTCCGGATCCAGCAGCCAGGAATAGGCTGCCAGCTGAAGAGCCTTGTCTTCCGTCAGATGCTTTTCGTAATAGGAAGAGGTTGACCATTTCATATCAATTACGAACTTTTCTCCGGAAGCATTTTCCAGGTAAATATCGGAAAATCCGAGGAAATCCAGTCCGTCAAAAATCCCGTGCAGTTCTTTTTCATTGTCCTTTACGAGAAGTTTCCGCTCATTGATTTCCGTCACCAGCTTTTTCACAGCATCCAACAAAGTCCTGAAGATGCGTTCCCGTTCCACATTTCGACCGTCCAGCAGCAGTTCCGCAGCCATGGAGGGCAGAAGTTCTTCAAACTTCTCTTCTGCCGACCGGACGGCATCTTCCACGTCCAAAGTCTCTTTCCCTTTGTAAATTTCCTCAATGACCTTGTGGGCCAGAGTTCCCAGCATCTGAGTTCCCGTGGGAACCGTCATGGCGGGCGGCATCTTCAGACCGAGGTAGTCCTGAAGGAACCACTGGAATGGACAGGTGATGAGGGTATTCATCTGGGAATAGGAGAGACGACGCACCGGGCGGATGGAATTCGGTTCGATCCGTGCTTTCGCCGCAGGCTCGAAGAGAGGCTGCTTCTCCAGCGTGATGCTTCTTCCCGCGAGAGTCCATTTCCCTGTTGAATCGGTCAGTTTTTCAGAAGTAACAACGTTTTTCTTTTCGATCTTCAGCTCATCCCGAAGAGGATGGGGAAATACCGCCTCGCCGTTGATCATCTGCGGCACGAAAAAGAGGAAATTCTTCTCCGCATGATCCAGTGCATTATACCAGGAATGGGTTTCCCGTTTCCGCACCGCCGTCCGGTCATATCCCGGCATCACCGCGATCTCCTCCTCCGTCCAGTTGGTGGAGTTCGCCGTGCCGTGATCGACAAAGTTCCACCAGAGAATGGTGTCAAAGTTCCGGTCGATCATCCCGGGACCGGAAAAGACGGCGAAGTCGGTATATTCCTGATTGGCCTGATCTCCGGTCGTTCCCGTGCTGATGATGGAGTCCAGAATCCGGGCAAGTTCCATCCGTTTGATCGTGCTCCGCCCGGCAACGATCTTTTTCAGCGTCCTGGCGTGGTCTATCACCAGAGCCAGTTCCGGATGTTCCTTGATTCGGGCAGAGAGACGTCTGGTCAGGAAATCACAGTGTTCGGAAATCCCTTCGGACGACACCTCTTTTTCTGAGCAGAAGCACTTCTCGTTCAGCATGATCCACACGGTCTCGATTTTTTTGAGATCTCCGCTTTCGCCATCTTCCTCAACTCTGTTTTTTACATTTTCCCAAGCTCCGTTCCAGGCCTTTCCGCCGTATCCCGGCTCGTTTTGAATCGCCTTGACAAGTTCTCGTGCGAGTTTCTTGGGAATCGGCGTGCACGGGAGAAGAAGCAGTTCCAGAAAACGCTGCGGATTGAACGGCTTCCACAAGGTTTCCAGCCACAATGGCAGGATCTGCAGCGACTCTCGCCACTGGGATTTCTCCGTTGCGTTCAACCGGCCGATGCCGTTCCTGTGAAATGCACCATCAAGGATGGCGGAATCCCCTTCGCAGATGAGCGCCGTTCTCCTGTTGTCGCCTGCGGAAAGGAAACGCACGCATTCTCTGGCAAGGACAAACTCATTGGCATCGTTGACCTGAATCATTTCAGGACGGCATGGCTTTGCCTCCTCCGCCTCATGGATATTCATCCCGGAGCGTCGAAGCTGATCCATGACCTGTTTCCACAGATAAGGGAGAAGTTCAAGGGGTTCCTGTAAAACGAGAGTCTCGGCAAAACAATATTTATGCAGTTCGGCCAGAACGGACTTTATCCGGTCGGGAACTCCCGGCGAAAGCGGTCCGGATTCCGCTTCCAGTGCCGCCAGCGTTTTCAGTCGTTCCGATGTGCCGGACCTGCATCCCAGCCGTTCTCGTAAAGTTCATCCCGCCATGCCAGCATCTGCTTGGCCGTGGACCAGGAATCCAGTTCGAAGGACGATTTGCACCACGCCGGGGCGGCATGGCGGATCCGCTGCATATATTCGTTGATCCGTTCCGGTGCGGAAACGGATACCCCGGCCAGCCCCAGACGGCTTTCCAGCCAGGCCAGAAACTGCAGCGGACCCATTTTTATTTCGCCCAGAGAAGCCGATTTGTCCGACCAGTCGGCCCCGTCAAAAAACATCCCGAACATCAGTCGCATAGAAACCTCGTATTTTGAATTTGAAAACCTGCACTCCGACGTAGTGTAGTTCCGATATGGTTTCGTTGCAAGTTGTTTTTGTGTATGGAAGACTGTTTTCCAGCACATATCTTATGGAATTTCTCCCGCCCATGCGCTTTCTGCTCCATATTCTTTAAGCAATTTGATGATGCAAACGATTTCCCCTGAAGGCATGCTCTGAACAATCGCAGATTCAAGTTCATCGTATGACCCCGGGTTCAAAATCCCATGCGGTTGGCGATTTTGCCGAGCCCCGTATAGCGGCTTCCGGAGGTCCGGGACGCGACTTCGGCTGACAGAGCCTCGATGATTTCCGCATTGGTGAGTTCGGAATCCTCCAGATAGAAGAACTGCTGGCGCACATTCCGGAAATCGCTTGGGGTCATCTGGTCGATCTCGTGCAGGGACTTTTTTTCCGACTCCGTCAGTTCCGGCATGCGGAGCGGCTTGAAGTACATCCTGTAAAAGATTTCCTTCCCTTCACTGGTCAGATAATCGAAATGCAGACGGAAACTGAACCGGCGCAGAGCCGCCTGGTCAAGACGCTGAATCAAGTTTGTTCCGACGATGAAAATGCCCCGGAACCGCTCCATTTCTGAAAGGAGAGTATTGACCTGACTGACTTCCCAGTTTTCCCTCGCCCTCTCCCGGCTGCAGAGCAGAGAATCTCCCTCATCAATAAAGAGGATTTCACCGTTCGCCTCCGCCTCGGCAAACGCGGAGTTGATCCGCTCTTCGGTTTCACCGACATAGCAGCTCAGCAGGTTGCCTGCATTTTTAACGCAGAGCGGCTTATCCAGCTGTCTGGCCAGATACTTGACAAATTCCGTCTTGCCCGCGCCGGGAACTCCGAACAGCAGAAGATTCATCCTCGGCTGGTCCCTGTTCTCCTGGAAATTCTCCATGGTTTTCAGGAACCTTTTGCAGACCTCAATCAGTCTCGGCAGCTTGATGCCGCTTTTGATGTTCAGTCCGTCCAGCGAGTAGTCCCGTGCCGGTTCCAGTTTGTCTTCCGGGGATTTCTGAATGCCAAGCAGAGAGCAATGCGCTTTCAGAAAAGTCATCACCTCCCTGGAGAAGTCCGTGTCCGCATTCTGTCTGCAAAGCATGGCGGCATTTTTGACGGCCACGGAGATTCCTCCGGGATTCACGGGATAACGGCTGCTGATGCGGTGGAGGAATTCCTCGGAGAGTTTTCCTTCGCAGCGGTGAAATTTCAGCGCGTTTTCCCAAATATGCTTCCGCGTTCCGGGACTCAGTTCGTCAAAGAAAATGGAGTAATCAAATCGTCTTCGGCTGCTGGGATCGATGGCATTCTGCTTGCTGTTGCAGATCCAGAGCATCGTGTGCCGGTTCTGGTCGATGACGGTGTTGAGCTGCCCTTTGGCCTCGCCGTCGCGTCCGCCTGCGGGTTCGATGCCGAGAAAACTCAGGACTCCGCCGCCCAGCGAACAGTTCTCCACCATTTTGTCGCATTCATCGACCACGAGGATGCATTTTTCCGGGTCAAGCTGTTTCTGCGCCACCGCCAGCGCCGCATATCGGAAAGCCGGAGTGTAGCTCATGCAGCGGTTGTCGTCATCATTCTGGGCAATGAAATAGAGTTCCTTTCCCAAGTCTTTTGCGAGGCTGGCGGCGAAACTGGTCTTGCCGGAACCCGCCACGCCGTAAAGCAGGACGGAAATGCCTGTTTCCGGAGTTTTTGCTTGAATCATCCGTTTCAGAACGGCTCCATGTTTTTCCGCCAGTTTTCCATGAAAGTTCCATGGCAGGACTTCCCCCGTGTATTTTGTCCAGAATTTTTCCGAAAGCACCTTGGAGGAAATCCCGGAAAGGTAGGAGAGAAACGTGCTGTCCAGCGACGCGTTCTCGTTCAACAGCCCGAACTTTCCGATATTGTTTTTCTCATTCAGAAGCTCCGCCACTTCCACATCCAGCTTTCCCACCGTTCTGGCGAGCGCGGATATTTTTTCACTTTCGCGGTAGTGCCCCGGATCAAAGTCGCCCAGATCCAGATAATTGGTCTCCGAAAAGAAAATAACCAGCAGAATCTCCATTTCCGTCTGGGAAAGACTGAAGAGCTCCTTCATTTCGAGAAACCTCATCTCCACAGCGGAAACCGGACGGTTCCTCCGGTTCAAGCGTGTCTCAAATTCTTTTTCCCGAACGGCATAGACCTCTTCCAGTTTATCCCACATCTTTTTGCGCCGGGTGATATTTTTCCCGAGATAGGAAAGACAGTCGTCAGTATCGTCTTCGCCGATTACCGGAGGATTGCGATAATTGCGGGATTCCGCAAGTTCCTCCCGTTTCTTTTTCGGCAGGATGCTGTCGTAGATTTCAGCAATCTCATCGCCGGTGATATAGGTCGCCAGCGTCCGGTAGATGTCATTGTCATTGATTTCACGCAGTCCGATATTCTTGAGAACATTGTGCAGAAACTTCACAGCGTAGCAGGACTTGAACAAATCGACTCCCGCTCCGAAAAGACGTTCCTGTTCGATTTCTGGCATTGACATTTTCTTTTCCATTTTTCACTCTCCTTTTCAGCGGATGGAATGTTCCGGCTTCTCATATTCCCCGTCCGCAAAGCGGGGTTCGTAAATATGCCGCGGGTCATGGTAATACGAATAGGAATGGCAATACACACGGTGGTCGCAACCATCTTCGATGCTGTTTCCCATGGGATACCAGTCCTGCTCTATCAAATCATCGTCCCCGGGAGTGATTTCCTGCTGAAGAATGTGAATCAGCAGATTGGTCAGAAGAAATCGTTCCTTGTAATCCAGGTCTTTCAGACGGTCTGCATATTCGCACTCCCGCAGCAGAAAATTCAGAAGTCCCGGCACGGATGCATAGTGAATCCCCTCTGCAAGCAGCAGAACAACGGTATATGGTTTCAATTTCAGCAGAGCCCGGCAGAGTACGGCGCATCGTTCATCCGCCAGACTCCGGAGAGAAAGAGCATCTTCTTCAATCAATCGGCGGATTGTCCGGTCGTCTCCGGCAGTGACGGCCCGCATCAGTTTTTCCTCATCTGCCGAGGTCTCCGTTTCCGGGACTCTTTCCACATCCTCCATCAGTCCAATCACCTCGGATTCCGGATGAAGTCGTCTCATAAACGACAGCGCTTCCTGTCGCATGGAGCCGTTCATTCCGCACGCAATGACCACAGCCGCCGTTCGGATCGGCAGGGAGAAAAATTCTCCGGTTGCCAGAATATCCGGTCTTGTCAAACCGCGTCCGTCTCTCCCGTATGCCTCAACGGTCCGCTGAATAATCAGACTGTTCCGCTTTTGAACAATGGCTTCTTCCAGCTTCCCTTCCGGGACGAATTTCGTTTTACTCATGATGAACCTCCATTCGGATGGTAAGCGGCAGAGCGTTTTTCCCGGCCGTCGCTTGAAAATTCTTTACGATAGCTTCCGCGGTCCGGGAGCTGTACACCCCGGCGAACGTTTCAGCACTGTGCGCGATGATGTTGGCATACCGTTCCGCGTCCTCCTGATTGTAAAACAGGACCTCGCTCAGGATTTTGTCTATAACGGGGGACATTTCCGTTGAAATGAACCACGCAAGTTCGGGCGAAAATGTCATCCTCTCCGGATTTTCGTTGGCAATGAACAGCTTGGCGGGCGGATTGTCCTGGTCCCAATTCAGCATTCCCGTAAGTTCCGGCCGGTGCAGAAGCAGATGTTCCACCTCGTCCACCTCGTCCAAGTCCGTCATCGGATAGATTTCCGCAAAGCCCGGCTGTTGGATGAGCAGCTCCACCCAGAGCGCGGAATCCGCCTCCAGAACGTTCTTTTTATCAGGACAATACGCGAACAGGGCAGGCTGTTTCGCCAGCATATCGAAGTATTTCTGAGTTTTGCCCGCTTCAAAAATCCGCTTCCAGTCCGCCTTTTCTGCAAATTCCGGATGAGTGGCGAGAAAATCGAACCAGCTCTCGGCGCGGGCCTCATCCCGAATCATTTTCCATGGGGCTTCCGCATCCAGTTCAGGCCAGACGTCGAGCAGCAGGAGCCAGTCGTCGCCATCATAAAACTCCAGCTCCGCTTTTGCTTTGAAATCCTCCCGGCTGACGACCTTCTGCTCCAGCTGGCGGACCTGCTCATAAGGGGGAAAATTCTCAAAAGGATACTCGTCATAACTCAGCGAGCCGTCGAGTATCATATCCGAGGCGCGCCAAGCGGAAAGGTCGCGCGGTTCAATGATTCCACCTTCCAGCAGTCGGCAGATTTCCTCGTGGTCGAAATCTGAATCCAGGTCATAATCTCCGAGGTTTGCCTCGCCATCGAGTATTTTTTCCAAAATTGTGCGTTCTTCTTCCATCGTGTCATCTCCTTTGTTCGTGTTTTTCATTTATTATACAGGCTCATCCCGGACATCTTTTGTCGCAGTCTCACGGAATGCCCGGCGAATCGGTGAATTTTCCGGGAAATCTTCCGCAAATTCCTGCGCTGTCATGCCGCACAGATTTTCCCGCAGCTCCAAATCGCACTTGCCGGATTCCAGCAATGCACGGACGGCGCACAGATTCCCATTCTGTACGGCGGCAATCAGCATGGTGTAGTCATCATCATCCTGGGAATTGATTGTTTCGCGGGAAATATTCATCAGCGCACTTCGCGCGGCTTGTTCGTTGTTTTCGTTTGCGGCTTTCCAGAATTCGGCGATTGCTTTCGTTTCATCCATGACAGGACCTCCTATGGTTTGTTGTGATCATCCCACACGCATATATGAAGTTCTTTTCAAAAATCTGAACTTTTTGCATCATGCTATAATATGCGACACGATAATGGACATCTTTTGTCCAACATTCACTTGAAAAACAAAAAGGTGGTGATATTTTCTGAATAATGTCGATCATGGAGGTGTAAAATGCCCGCGAACAAGAATCAAATCCGAAGAATCCAGACCATTCTGAAAATGATGCGCCAGAACCGCTATCCGAATTTCACTTCTTTTATGAAGGAAATGAAGAGCCAGGATGCGGCGGGTGCGTATGAACTCTCCAGCAAAACCTTCTCCCGCGATATTGCAGACCTTCGGGATGAATACGGTGCACCGATCCATTATGATGCTTCCAGGAAAGGTTTTTATCTGTCCAATACGGAGTGGTACAATGAAGACCTGATGGTGGAACCTTTTGAGATGAAGGCGGCTCTGCTGGGGGAACGGGTCGCGGACGGCATTTTCCCGGAACCGCTGCGCGGCGAGATCAGCAAGGCAATCAGTGCTCTGCTGATGAAAAACGAAAGCGGCATGGCCGAAGGCGTGGAACTGGAGAATTTTCAAGTGCTCTGTCCGGAGAATCTTCCGAAGGTCCAGCCGAATATTTTTCTTGCCGCCTACAACGCCTGGGAACAGCGCAAGTATCTGAAACTGGTCTATCGTTCCGCCAAAAATCATGTTTCGGAAAAACTGTTTGAACCTCACATCTTTGCATGGAACGGCGGCTGCTGGTATCTCAAGGGACGGCTGCACCGGGATAACGACCATCATTACGATCCGCCAAAAATTCAGGTGCTTGCGCTACACCGCATTGAGAAAGCGGAAATGCTGGAGAGTCAGTTCTGGCCGGAGCCGTCCATTCTGAAAAACGTCAAGGAGTCGGGGCTTTTTGATTTCGAGAAAATTCCGGAAGTCATTCTGGAGGTCCTCCGGCCTTTCGACCAGTCATTTTCCGCCGGGTTTGCAGATAAAATCATCAAACGGGGTGACGGCTATATCCGTATCGTATTGAAAGACATCCCGAAATATGAAGCATTGCAGATCATTTTCTCCACATGGGGCAACATCCGGGTGCTGTCTCCGGAATCCCTGAAGGAAAAAGCCTGTAAAATTGCGGATAAACTTCTAAAAAACAATAAGTGAGGTGAAGAATGCTGAAGATCAATTTCGCTGTATGGAATATGCAGGGAACGAATAAAAACGATCAGCGATTTACAGAACACCGCAAAAAAATCAATAAGCTGCTGGAATATAAGATCAACGGCAAAGAACCACTGGATCTTGTGTTCTTTCAGGAAATATCGAATCCCGAAATTGTTTTTCAGGAAAATCCGCCCGAGAGGATTTTTTCCCAGCCATACAGGACCGTTGGCCCATGGCGCTCCTGCCGCGAGAATCATCCGGAAGCGCCAGGTTCCGGTCGGGGCGTTGTTCTCTATCAACGCTGCGGAACTGATTTCGAGGTAATCCCGGAGGATTTTTCGGATCACACGAATCCTGTCGGCATCCGTTATATCATTAAAAAAGGAGAAAAAGCCTGCCTTTGCTTCATCGGCTTTTGGAATATTCCACCAAAATCCAACAAATACCAGCGATATCTTGAAAATATCTTGACGGCAGAATTGCCGGCAGCCGACATTCCCTGCATCATTGCAGGAGATACCAATGTCAATCTGGACTCCGAAAACGCGGCGGAAGATGGCAAAGATTCCAAAGACAATTGCCGGAACCGCAGAGAACTGTTTGTTGAAGATGCCATAAACAGATATGGTCTGACCCTGCTTAATCCTCCCGGCATTTTCACCCACCGCCAGTATAAGAAGGAAAAGAAAACAGGGAAGGTCATTCAGTCGTTCTTCCAATGCGATCTCCTGATGGCGTCAAGCGGACTGCTGAACGCGCCGGAACCGGCAGGCATTACGATCAGATCTCTGGACGGCACTCCGGCGGGACTTGCCGAAGAATTCGAAACGTGGAACAGCGATCACCTTCCGCTTTTTTTCACAGTTTCCGTGCCGGACGACAATCCGGGACAATAGATGTCTGAGACCATTGTGTATAATTATCCGGTGTAAAACAAATTATGTTGGAGGTGCACAATGGTCTATGAATGGCTGAAATTTCCGCAAGTGGCGGAAATCTTTGACGCGGCTAGAGACCTGGCAAAGGATGACGGCAGGGAGTGTGTTTCGGAGTGGTATGTCATGCTCTCTCTGCTCCGCTTCGATTCCGTCTGGACCCGGTTCAACAACCATGATGTGCTGAAAAAGGAACTGTTTCATTCGGCGCAGCGGGAACCGGATTGTAAAGTCGATACGGATGCGTTGTTTGAGGATGCCGAACAACTCCGCGAGTCCGCCGGGGACAATCTTCCCACCCCCTCGCACTTCACCCGTGCGCTGTACCATATTGGCTCGGGAAAGCTGAAAGATGTCATGAATCGCTTCGGCTGCGACGAGCAGCAGGAACCGAATGACCGGCAGGACATTCCCGACAAACAGCACATTCCCAAGACCGATGCCGAAGCTCTGACAAAATATACCATAGAACTCGTGGCGCTTGCAAAGGAAAATCCGCTGCTTTCGGTTTCCGGACGGGAAAAGGAAACCGAGGCTTTGATGCGGGCTCTGGTCCGCATGAAGAAATGCTGTCCGGTTCTGGTAGGTCAGCCGGGAGTCGGCAAAACGGCGGTGGTGGAGGTCCTTGCCAGACGCATTGCAGAGGGACGTGTACCGGACGCGATGAAGAACCGTAAAATCTATTCTCTCTCCAGCGGAGACCTGATTGCGGGAGCCAGCTACCGCGGTCAATACGAGGGACGGTTGCGGGCGGTGGTCAATGCGATGAAAAGACAGAAGAATGCAATTCTCTTTGTCGATGAACTCCATGGACTTCTGACTTCCGGAACGAACTCCGGAGATGCTTTGACCGCCGGAAACATTCTGAAACCGGAGCTGGCCTCCGGAGAACTGAAATTCATCGGGGCGACGACGGAAGACGAATACCGCAGATTCATTGAAGCGGACGGCGCATTGGAACGGCGTCTTATGCCGATTCAGGTGAAAGAACCCAGCCGAAAAGAGTGCTTTGAAATGCTGGTCAAGAGCCGTCCGGCTTTTGAAAAATATTATCAGGCAAAGTTTCCGGACTCTATCTTTCATACGGCACTGGAACTGGCCTGTCAGTTCATCCCGCAGCGCCAGCTGCCGGATAAGGTCTTCGATGTGCTTGATGAGGCAGGAGCGGATTTTCTGCTGAACGAGCCGCGAAAGGGAATGGAACTTTCCGTGGAACGTCTGGAAAACGCGGTGGCCCGGGTTGCCCGGCTGC
>ERZ779737.1054-NODE-1054-length-22827-cov-3.344282_pt1 | contig 22827 bp, 19 predicted proteins | sample MGYA00511889_ERZ779737 | MGnify/ENA primary metagenome ERZ779737 (study PRJEB29588, sample SAMEA2163575) | human gut metagenome | biome: human gut; feature: human-associated habitat; material: faeces | place: Denmark | collected 2008/2010 ... | reverse complement strand
GTACGATTTACTTTGATCAATGGTGTAACTGTCGGCATAACTACCGTTGCCTTGCAGCCGAATTTCTTTGCTGCATATGCCACGCCCTGTGCATGGTTACCTGCAGACGCAGTTACAAGACCTTTCTTTCTGTCTTCTTCGCTCATTGTACTGATCTTGTAATATGCACCACGTACTTTATAAGCACCTGTATACTGCATATTCTCTGGTTTCAGATAGACATCAGCACCTGTCTGTTTGCTTAAGTATTCGCTGTATACCAGCTTAGTTGGCAGGGTTACTTCTTTTACGATTGCACTCGCCTGTTTGAATTTTTCTAATGTTAACATCTCGTACTTCCTCTCTTCCTCTTATTCGTTTTCTGAAACCTCTTCTGAAGCCTCATCATCTTTCGGTCTTTCGAATAACGCATTCACGAAATCATCTGCATTAAATTTCTGCAAATCGTCAATAGTCTCTCCCACACCGATATATTTTACCGGAACGCCCAGCTCTGCATGGATGGCAACTGCGATTCCTCCTTTTGCGGTTCCATCCATCTTTGTCAAAACGATCCCTGTAATCTCTGCCACATCGTTGAATTCCTTCGCCTGCTGCAGGGCATTCTGTCCTGTTGTTGCATCAAGCACAATAAGATTTTCCCTGTAAGCATCTGAATATTCTCTTTCTATAACACGGTCTATCTTTCTTAACTCTTCCATAAGATTCTTTTTGTTCTGAAGTCTTCCTGCTGTATCACACAACAGAACATCTGCATGTCTTGCCTTTGCAGCTGCTATTGAATCATATATAACGGCGGCAGGGTCAGAGCCTTCACTTTGAGCAATAATATCTACTCCGACTCTGTTAGACCATTCTGTAAGCTGTTCTATAGCTGCTGCTCTAAAGGTATCAGCTGCAGCCATGATAACCTTTTTATTCTGCGCCTTTAAATGTCCCGCAAGCTTACCTACTGATGTTGTTTTACCAACACCATTAACACCTATAAGCATGACTATTGACTTCTGATTCTCAAAGTCATATGCATTAGGACCAAGATTCATCTTTTCACGGATTGTGTCAATAAGTAACTGCTTGCAATCCTTAGGATCCTTAATCTTGTTTTCTTTAACCTTAGATTTTAATTCTTCTATAATTTCGTCTGTTGCTCTTACACCGATATCTCCCATAATAAGTGTTTCTTCAAGTTCTTCATAAAAATCATCATCTATTGAAGAAAAACCACTAAATATATTATCAATACCTGACACTATATTATTACGTGTCTTTGTAAGACCCTCTTTTAATTTACTAAAAAGTCCCATATACAGCCTCTCTTTCTTAATCAATATATTTTCTACGATTCTTTTTTCCTGTCATTAAGATCATTTTCTATAAGATCAACCGATACAAGAGTAGATACACCCTTTTCCTGCATGGTTATACCATACAATCTGTCAGCTGCTGACATTGTACCACGTCTGTGAGTGATAACAATAAACTGTGTATGTTTTGTCAGCTTATGAAGATAATTAGCATATCTTCCAACATTTGAATCATCAAGTGCCGCTTCTATTTCATCAAGAAGACAGAATGGAGAAGGTTTTAGATTCTGTATTGCAAAAAGAAGTGCAATAGCGGTAAGCGCTTTTTCTCCACCCGATAACTGCATCATATTCTGAAGCTTCTTTCCAGGTGGCTGGGATATTATAAGTATACCGGCTTCAAGAATATCTTCTCCTTCTACAAGCTCTATTGTTCCTCTGCCTCCACCAAAAAGTTCCTTGAACACTTTATCAAATTCAACCTTTATTTCTTCAAACTTAGCAGTAAACTGTGCTCTCATGCCTTCATCAAGTTCTTCAATAACCTTCATAAGTGATTCTTCTGCTTCAATCATATCATCATGCTGTGTCTTCATGAATTCATATCTTTCACTTACTGACTTATATTCTTCAATAGCATTTACATTGACATCTCCAAGTTTCTTGATTGCAGCTTTTAATATGTTAATCTGCTTTCTTATATCGTTAATATTATTAAGCTCATCGCTCTTTAACTCAAGAGCATAACTATATGTAAGCTCATATTCATTCCACATATAATCTACAAGTGAGTCATAAGATTCTTCAAGTCTGTCATACTGGTTATGAAGTCTCATACTATCTTTTTCAAGAAGAATTATTTTTTCATTTAATTCTTCACGTTTCTTAAAGAACTCTTTATGACTTGCATTAACCTTTTCTTTGGCTACTCTTAAATCTTCAAGTTTTTCACCTATAGCTGTTATTTTTCTTTCGGACTCTTCTATAGAATTCTTAACAAGCTCAATATCAGCCTGCTTAGCTGATACAAGTTCTTTTGTTTCATCTATCTTTTCCTGTATAGAAGTTTTTTCTTCTTCAAGATTATCCAGCTCTTTACATAGTCTTTCTATATTCTCATTGATAAATGAGGCTTTCTGCTCTATAGATGAATGTGATATTTTCAGATTCTCTATTTTCAGTGCAACAGCTGCTTCCTCTGATTTTTTTGATTCAAGAGTTTTTCCAAGATTCTCTATCTCTTTTCTGGCTGCCTCGTTCTGATTGTCAAGCAGATTAAGATTACCACTGACCTGATTCCTGCTTTCACTTATCTTTAAGATTTCAGAATCAATAGATGCCTGTTCTTTTATATCATCACCATATGAAGCAATAATCTCTGACAGCTTAAGATCTGCCTGCTTAAGATTAACGTCTATAGTATTCTTTCTGATATGAGTTTCTCTTAGCAGCTTATTATAAGAATCAAGTGCCTCGCGGTACTTTGCAACCTGATTCCTTAAATCAGCAACAGCTGCCTTCTCTTGTGTTATCTGTTTATTAGTATTAGATACAGACTGTTTTAATTCTTCTATTTCTCTTCTACGTCCAAGAAGATTGCTGGAATTTCTAAATGCACCACCAGTCATTGAACCACCTGGGTTTAGCTGTTCACCTTCAAGTGTTACGATTCTGAGCGAGTATTTATATTTTTTAGCAATCAGAAGTGCATTATCAATATTATCAACAACAAGAATACGTCCAAGAAGATACTTAGCAAGTCCTTCATACTCGAAAGAAACACGTACAAGGTTACTTGCCACACCTATAACACCTTTTTCATTTATACACGCTTCATTTTCTAACGTATTTCTGGCATGTATGGCGTTCAAAGGTAAAAATGTAGCACGTCCAAGCTTATTCTGTTTTAGATAACCTATAAGTTCTTTTGCTGTAGATTCCTTATCTGTAACTATATTCTGGATTGTTCCTCCAAGTGCAGTTTCTATAGCTGTTTCATACTGTTTCTCAACCTTTACTATATCAGCAATAACACCAAGAATACCAGGATTGCTATCCTTTAATTCCATGATTTTTTTTATGCTGTTACCATAACCATCATATCTTTCTGTAATATTTATTAAAGATTCAAGACGTGACTTTTCTCTATGGTAGTTTTGTGTCAGCTTATCAAGTTCACTATTCTTTTCAGCGATTTCAGCTTTCAGCTGTGTTACTGACGTGTTACTTTCTTCGATCGAATTATTAATATCTTCAAGCTTTCCAACAGCATTATCAAGCTCTGCTGTAAGAGACTTAATAACCTGTTTCTGTGCACTTTCATCACTCTTGCCTTTGATAATATGACTTGTAAGCTCAGATTTTTTAATTTCAAGCTGTTCAAGCATAGTAACAAACTTCTGATTTTCAGCCTTGATAGTAGACTGCTCTGTCAGGTTATCATAGATGCTGTTCTGACGGTTATCAATCTGTCCAGATATTCCTTCAATCTCAGCGTTAAGAGCCTTAGCTGTATCATTAATAGCCGCTAACTTATCATTATACTCTGAAAGTTCTGTGTTAAGGTCATTATACTGCTCCCTCAGCTCTTTAACTGAGTTATTCTTATTCTGCTTGTCCTTTTCAATATCCAGTAATCTTTCAGAATGAAGCTGCTTATTAGCGTTAAATGTCTTTATCTGTTCTGTAAATACATTTATCTCTCCCTGAAGCTTCTGGTTTTCAAGTTCCAGAGCTGATACAGTCTGACTGTTTTCGTCTATCTGGGCATTAATATCATTAAGCTGATTTTCTGCTGCTTCATATTCAGATTTTGTATTATCATATTCAGATTTAGAATCTTCTAAATCATCATCTAAATCATCATCTAAATCTTCCATTGTCTCAACATCATCTGATACAATATCATCTTCTGTCTCTTCTTCTATTTCTTCTTCGTCTATATCTTCTAAATCATCATTCATATCTTCATCTAGTTCATCTTCAACAACTATTTTAACTACATGATTTTCTGCTAAATCCCATTTAGAATCTATAAGTATAAATCTTTTGTCTAAATTTAATGAAGTGTAAAAATCTCCAATAAGATCTTCAAATTCACTATCTCCATAACCTAAAACATTACAAACTTCTTTTAATAATTCAACTGTTGTTAATGTTTTGTGTTCATGTTTTAGTAAGTTATATGCAATATCTAAGTAAGATAATTTTTCAACCTCTTCCTTGCTCATTTTTTTTATGTCCATAGAATCCTCCTACATTTTTTCTCTTGCTACAATACCAATTAAATTTAAGGCATTTCCAATTGTTATTTTAACTGCATTTATTAAATTTATTCTCTCAGATGTATATTTTATATCATCAGAAATAATTTTTTCATGTGAATAATATGTGTGGAATAATGTTGCAAGTTCATATACATAATTTGTAAGTATATGTGGTATTTGTTTTTCCGCTGACATTTCTACAACATCTTTAAATTCATATGCTTTTTTAATTAAATTAAGTGCATATTCACTTTCAATTGTCTCATAATTATTAACTTCTATTTTTTCTTTTACATTATTTAATATTGAGCATATTCTTGCATATGCATATTCAATGTAATAAACTGGATTTTCTGTTGATTTTTTAGTTGCTAAAGTTATGTCAAAATTCATTTGAGTATCTAAGCTTTTAGCTGCAAAAAAGTAACGAGATGCATTTAAACCTACTTCCTCAACTAGTTCATTTATTGTAATTGTTTGACCAGTTCTTTTGCTCATTTTAACTTCTTCGCCATCTCTTATTAACTTAACCATTTGTAATAATTTTACATCTAGTATTTTTGAATCATATCCTAATGCATCTATTGATGCTTTTAATCTTGATACATAACCATGGTGATCCGCACCAAATACATCTATTAAATTATCAAAACCTCTATGTATTTTATCTAAGTGATAAGCAATATCTGGTACTAAATATGTATATGATCCATCATGCTTAACTACTACTCTATCTTTATCATCACCATATTTTGTAGTTCTTAACCATTTAGCACCTTCTGCTTCATAGATATTACCGTTTTTTTCTAGTGAAGCTAAGCATTCTTCAATTTTTCCAGAGTTTCTTATTGCCATTTCACTACTCCAAACATCAAATTCTACTCTGAAATTTTTTAAATCATCTTTTATTCTTTGTAAAAGTTTAGATACACCTAAATTAGTAAAATAACTAATTTCAGCATCTAATTTTGAATCCCCAAATTCATCATAAATTCCTTGTGCAATTTCTATTATTTCTTCTCCATGATATCCATCTTCTGGCATATTTAATTCTTTACCACAAATATTATCATATCTAGCTTTAATAGATAATCCTAAATTATGTATTTGATTTCCACCATCATTTATATAATATTCTCTTGTTACATCATATCCTGCAAAAGACATTATTCTAGATAAATTATCTCCATAAGATGCTCCTCTTGCTGTTCCTACATGTAGTATTCCTGTTGGGTTAGCACTTACATATTCTATATTTATTTTTTTCTTATTTCCAATATTGCTTTTTCCATAATCTTTGTCTAATTTTATTATTTCATCAATACCTTTTAATAAATATGAATTATTTATATAAAAATTTATAAATCCTGCACCTGCAATAACAATTCTATCTATTATATTTCCTTTATCTATATTTGCTACTATTTCTTCTGCTATTTCTCTTGGATTTTTTCTTAAAACTTTAGTAAGTTCCATTGCAACATTAGTTGAATAATCTCCATTTTCTTTATTTTTTGGTACTTCTACAATAAAAGAAACTCCATCTATATTCATTTTACTAAGAGATTCGTTTATTATATTTCTTAAATCTTTCTTTATATCCATTATAATCACTCCCTAAATATTAATTTATATTCAAATGTACCAATTGAATTATTGTTATTATATAACTCATACTCTATATATAATCTATTATCTTCAATTTCTAAGTTTTTTGTATATACATCAATTTCCATATCTAAACCTATTGTTTTAACATTATACTTACATTTATTTACTTCATCTTTAGTAAACTCAAGCCGCAAATCATAATCCTCATTCATTCTTTCAATTATTACTTTATTTTTTAATATAGTAATAGCAACATTTAAATCTTCTTCAGTATATATTATTTTATTTTCTTTTTCATTATAAGTAGCTAAAGATTCAATATTAACTGTTTCATTATCACTATTTGAAAGAACAGCATTAATTTTAACTTGTTTCATACAATCACCTAAACAACTTCTACATGCATGTGCCCTTTTTTAAATTTCACGTACATTATATATAACATATAAGTTTTTGTAAATAGTAATTTGAAAAAATGTTGAGTAATTTTTAATTTATTAACAATAACAATACTTTATTATTAAATAGCTAACAATAAATATTACTACTTTTTAATATTATGTAATATTTTTAAAATTTTTTTTCATAATAAAAAAGAAAAGAGGGTGATTTTTGTGAAAATATTTAAAAGATTAATAAAAGTTACCTTTATATTTATAGTTCTTGTTGCTTTTTTTTTAGTAGGTCTTTATATATATGCTTTATCTCTTCCTAAAATAGATATTAATAATGTTAATAATATTACATTATATGATAAAAATGAAAACATGGTTTTTAGTGGTAATGGTAATAAAGAATGGATTAGTATTAAAGAAATTTCTCCTTATTTAATTAAATCTACATTATATACTGAAGATAAACGTTTTTATAAACATCCAGGATTTGATTTTGTTAGAATTCTTAAATCTATGTATGTAAATATTACTAGTAAAAACTTGTCTCAAGGAGCATCTACTATAACTCAACAGCTTGCTAGAAACTTATTTTCTAATTTTGATAAGACATGGGAAAGAAAGCTTAAAGAAGCTTGGTATGCATTTAGAATTGAAATTAATTATTCAAAAGATGAAATTCTAGAAGCATATTTAAATACTATAAATTATGGTAATGGAGTACTTGGTATTGAAAATGCATCTCATTATTATTTTAATAAAAGTGCAGCTGATCTTTCATTAGCAGAAGCTTCTATTCTTGCGGGCATACCAAAAGCACCTAATGCATATTCTCCTTTAAATAATGAAGATGCTGCTAAAAAAAGGCAAGGAGTAATTCTTAATAATTTAGTTAAAAACAATATTATTACAGAAGAAGAAGCTGATGAAGCTTATAACACTACTCTTTCTTACTACGGCAAAAAAGAAGTTCTTAACTTATCAACATTAATGTATTATAAAGACGCAGTTATAAATGAACTTAATAGTATTAAAACTATTCCTGAATCTTTAATTGAAGGTGGATTAAAAGTTTATACAACACTTGATATAAATGCTCAAACTATTTTAGAAAATAGTATGAAAAAAAATTTAGAGGATGATAACTTACAAGTAGCGGGTGCAATGATAAATCCTAAAAATGGAGATGTAATCGCACTTATTGGTGGCACTGATTATATAAAAAGTGAATTTAATCGTGCAATTAACTCCAAAAGACAAGTAGGTTCAACTATGAAACCATTTCTTTATTATGCAGCACTAGAAAATGGTTTTACAGCATCTACTACCTTTTTATCAGAAGTAACTTCTTTTACATTTAGTAATAATGATACATATACACCACAAAATGCTGGAGAAATATATCCAAATGGTGAGATATCTATGGCTGCCGCTATTAGTTATTCAGATAATATATACGCAGTTAAAACACATTTATTTTTAGGAGAAGAAACACTTGTTGATATATCAAAAAGAGTTGGTATTAAAGAAAAATTAGATAAAATTGTATCTCTTCCTTTAGGAACAGAAGAAATTAATTTAATTGATTTTTTAGAAGGATATGCTACTTTAGCAAACCTTGGTAATAAAGTTACTCCACATTTTATAGAAAAAATTGTGGATTATGAAGGTAATATAATTTATGAATCAAAACATGATAGTGAATCTGTTTTAAATAAAAGTATAGTATATATTTTAAATGAATTATTAACCAGTACATACGATTTAAATATGGTAGACTATAATTATCCAACATGTGGTTCTTTAGTGCCTAAAATTACAAATAAATACGCTTTAAAGAGTGGTACAACTGATACAGATGCATGGACTATTGGATATAATAAAGATATACTAGTAGGAATATGGAATGGATATGATGATAATAAAAAAATAGAAATGAATGCAGTTAGAACATCAAAAAATATATGGGTAGATACTATAGAAGAATATTTAAAAGATAAAAAAACTAGTTGGTATAGTATGCCTGATAATGTAGTTGGTGTAGTTGTTAATCCAATAGATGGTAAATTGGCAAAAGAAAATACACAAAAGAAAAAGATTCTGTACTATATTAAAGGTACAGAACCTACTGAATAATTATTTATATGCTCTCGTTAATACTTTTTCTTTTGTAGATGCGATAAATATTATATTTTATATTTACTTTTAAATTTAATTAGTTATTACTGTTACTTTTCTTATTACTTCTTCTGCATTTGTATAATTATATTTTACTTCATATTCTCCTGGTTTACTTGTATCTACATTACTTGTCATATTAGTACTACTTAGTTTTTCTACTCCTACATCTATTACTGCAACGTATGCTCCACTATCTACATACGTACTTTCTTTTCTTACTGTCGTTTCTTTTAATCCTAGTAAAAATATAACGTTTGCACTCTTCTGTTCATAATCATAATATGTTTTTATATTTCCTTCTATTTTTGCAATTACTACTTCATTTGTAAGGTCTATTCCTTCTAGATTCTTTTTATTTAGTAACATTTTATTTACAAGTACTTCTAATCTTACTTTATCTACTCCTATTGATTCTAGGTGTGATAATTCTTTTCCATAGTCATTTGCATATATATATGCTGCACTTTCTATTGCTTCTATTTGTGTTTGTTTTTCTAATTCTTTTGCTCTTTTTATATTCTTTTCTACTTTTGTTATTACTAATACTGCTGTTAATGCAATTATTATTACTACTACTAAAAGTTCTACTAATGTAAATGCATTTTTTTTCATATATCCTCCTTATGACACGATGACATTTCTTGTTATTTTAGAATTACCAAAAGTATAAGTTATCACATATGTTCCTATACTACTTGTATTTACAGTTCCTGATGTTATTATTGATGAAGTTACATCAGTACCATCTAATAAAGTAGCTGTTACACCCGGATCATTAAATGTATCTCCTACTTTTAAATAGATATTATATCCATCATTTAATTTAATTTTTACTTCCATATTAATATCATATTTTGCCTCAATTTTTCCTTTATTATTTCTAGTTACATAAATTAAGTCTGTTTCTGGTATTGTCTTTTTTGTTATAGGATTTATAAGTGATGAATCAAAATAATTATTATCAATTAATGTTTTTATTGATATATATGTATTATCATACAAATTATAATCTTGTATTTTATCTTCATTTGTTATTACGTAGTCTTTAGCATTTAATTCAATAGTTTCTATTAAAGTATTGTATGCTTCTGTTTTTGCAGAGTTTATTCTTTTTATAACAATTGGTGCAATTATAGTTGAAAGCATTCCTACTAAACATATTGCACATAATAATTCTACTAAGCTAAATCCATTTTTTTTATTTTTCATATTATCACCTATTCTACAATATAATTTTACTACACATACAAAAAATAAACAAGTTTTACTTGTCTATTATTATTGTTATTTTATAAGCATTTCCTAAATCTTCTTGTTCTTTATGAACTTTATCTCCAAGATTTAATAATTCTATATTTTTATTTATTTTATCAACTATTTCTTTTGATTTTTCTCTATCGTTATTAACATCTACAAATCCACCATTATAATTTAAATCAACAAAGAATTTATTTTCATTCTTAGGTGCGTTTGTAGTCATTAATGAATCTATATCTGCTTTTTCTTCTACTTTGTTTATGTCTGATGCATTTTGTTTAATTTGATTTATATCTACTAATACTGATTCTTTTGGTTCATCTATTTCTACTGGTGGCTTATTAATTCCTGGATTGTTATTAGAAAATACTGATGGATTTATAATATTTTGAATATCTTCTTTTGATGCTTGTGCCTTACTATGTATATTTTCTTCATATGAATTATATGGTCTATTATTATTTATATCATTAATATTATCTTGTGGTGTATTAAACATACTAGGTATAGGATTTGAATTTTCTACATTATTATTTTGAGTATTATTAAATCCGTGTATTAAATTTAATTGTGGATTTACATCTTCAGTTACATTATTAATTGGTATATTTACTGTAGGTACACTCATTTTTGGTGGTTCATAATTATTGTTTGTATTATTCATATTATCATTATTAAACATTAAAGAGCCTCCACCATATCTTTCTTTTATTAAATCATCTGTTTGTCTTACTGTTAATCTTTTTTCTATTATTTCAGAAAGTATCTTTCTTTGATCTTCTTTATTTTCTACTTTTAATATACTTCTTGCATGTCTTTCTGATATTTTATTATTTAATATTGCATCTTGTACCATTTCATCTAAGTTTAATAATCTCAATTTATTTGCTATTGAAGATTGACTTTTACCCATTCTTTTAGCTAAATCTTCTTGTGTTAAATAACCTTTATCAAGTATCTTTTTAAATGATTTTGCTTCTTCTAATGGAGTCATTTCTTTTCTTTGTATGTTTTCTATAACTGCAACTTCAGCACTTTCATTATCATTTAAGTTCATTACTATACATGGAACTTTAGATAATCCTATTAATGTTGCTGCTTTATATCTTCTTTCACCTGCGATTATTTCATATTTATCCTGTAATCTTCTTACTACAAGTGGTTGTATGATTCCATGTTCTTTTATAGAATTAGCAAGCTCATTTAAAGCTTCCATATCAAATGTTAATCTTGGTTGAAATCTATTTGGTATTATATCCTCTACTCTAATTTCTAATATTTCTCTATTGCTCTCATTGTTCATAACAATCCCACCTTTATTCTTATAAGAATATAATACTAAAAAAAAAGAAAAAAAGCAACTACTAAAAATTGCTTATATTTCTTTTTTTATTATCTTATCATAACTTCTTGGATACTTATTATCTATTTTTCCAAGTTTCTTAATTACTATTAAATTTCTCACACTATTTTCATATGGTAAATTAAAAGTTATAATTTTCTCTATTTTAGAAGATAAAACTTCTAAATATTTTGTATTTTGTATTTCGCTATCTATATTTGCTTTCATTGGTATAAAGTAACCCTTTATTTTAACTCCAGGCAAACATATTTCGCTTATTATATTTAGTCTTGATACTGCTCTACATGTTATTAAATCAAATTTATCTTTATTATTTCTTATATAGTCTTCTGCTCTTTCATGAAACACTTCTATATCTTTTAATTTAAGTTCTTTTATTACTTCTTTTAAAAAATCTACTCTTTTGTTTAAAGCATCAACAAGAGTTATTTTTAAATTAGGAAATACTATTTTTAAAACTAATCCTGGAAAACCTGCACCTGTACCTATATCACATACATATAATTCTTTATTTAAATCAATTGCTTTTATTAATGTAAGTGAATCATAAAAATGCTTTAAATACACATCTTTTTTATCTGTAATTCTTGTTAAATTTATTTTATTATTCCAATTAATCAATATTTCATAATACTTATTTAATTTGGATAAAATATCATTATTAATACTTATTCCAAGTTCATTTACATTTGTTATAAATTCATTTTCACTCATCTTTAAAATACCTCTTCATATATACACTTAATATAGATATATCACTTGGATTTACCCCACTTATTCTCATAGCTTGACCTAGTGAAGTTGGTCTTACTTGTTTTAATTTTTGCCTTGCTTCACTTGCTATATTTACTATTTTATCATAATCTATATCATCTGGTATATGCTTGTATTCTAACTTTAACATTCTTTCTGCTTCTTTATTTACTTTCTTTATATATCCTTCATATTTTATTATAATTTCTACTTGTTCAATTACTTCATTGCTATATTCTTTATCTAAATATTCTTTTATATTAAATAATGTGTTTTCTGGTCTTCTTATATAAGTATAAGATTCTATTCCGTTAATTTTCTTTGTTTTAAGATATTCTAATAAATGATTTATATCATTTTTTTTACGCTTAAATTTATTATATCTTTCTTCATCAATCATTCCAGCTTCATAACCATAATCAGTTAATCTTAAATCTGCATTATCATGTCTTAAAAGAAGACGATATTCTGCTCTGCTTGTAAGTAATCTATATGGTTCTTTTGTCCCTTTTGTTACTAAATCATCTATTAATACACCTATATATGCTTCATTTCTCTTTAATATTAATGCATTTTTACCTTCTAATTTTAAAGATGCATTAATTCCAGCCATTAAACCTTGACATGCTGCTTCTTCATATCCACTTGTACCATTTATTTGTCCTGCTGTAAATAAATTAGTTATAACCTTAGTTTCAAGCGATGCATTTATTTGAGTAGGATATATAGCATCATATTCAATAGCATATGCATATTTTTTTATTTTAGCGTGTTCTAATCCAGGTAAACTATGTACCATTAGTTCTTGTATATCTTTAGGCATACTTGTTGAAAATCCTTGTAAATATATATCATCATAATATTTACTTTCAGGCTCTAAAAATAACTGATGAACTTCTTTATCTTTAAATCTTACCATTTTATCTTCAATAGATGGACAATATCTAGGACCTACTCCTTTTATATCATTTAATCCTCCATACATACTAGATTTATGCAAATTATCAAGTATTATTTTCTTTGTTTCACTAGTAGTATATATTAAATGACATGGTTCTTGATTATTTACATCATAAAATATTTCATTATCAAATGAAAATGTATATGGCTCTTTATCACCATCTTCTCTTTTTGTTTTGCTAAAATCTATACTGTTTCTATCTATTCTTTGAGGTGTTCCTGTTTTTAATCTTAATATATCAAAGCCATAATCTCTTAATTTATCACTTAAATATTTAGAATTTTCTTCACCATTTGGTCCACTACTTGTTCTTGTATCACCAACTAAAATATCACTTTTTAAATATGTTCCTGTTGTTAATATTACTATATTAGATGTAATTTTCTCACCTGTATTTAATATTACTCCATAAACTACTTTTTCATTTACAATTAAATCTTCAACCATTCCTTCTTTAATAGTTAAATTTTCTTGTTCTTTTAAGTGTTTTAGCATTTCTTTAGGATAAGTTATTTTATCTGCTTGGCATCTTAAAGATTTAACAGCAGGACCTTTTGATTTATTTAGCATTTTTTGTTGTAAAAGTGTTTTATCTGCACATTTACCCATATATCCACCTAAAGCATCTATTTCCCTTACTACAATTCCCTTTGCAGAACCACCTATAGATGGATTACATGGCATTGTAGCTATATTCTCAATTCTTCCTGTAACAAGTAATGTTTTATGTCTTTTTGCGCTTGCTAAAGCAGCTTCACATCCAGCATGTCCACCACCAACTACTATTATTTCATAATCCATATGCATCACCAACTCATTTAGTAATTATACGCATTTTTAAAAAAATAGCAATTACTTGCTATATTTTTGTTAATTATTTATTCTTAATAGTGACTATTATATTATTACTAAAAAATGATGTATATAAAATTATACTTAATTTTTTTAGATTATTTTATCTACAACTGTTAAGAATTACTTATTGTAGTATATTTGCTACATGTTATATATGCTTTTGCAGTTGGTGAAGTATTTATATTATTAATTATTACATATCCTCCACATACTTTTGATTTATCTGCTATATCAGTTATTTCATCTATATATCCTGATTTAATTAATTCTTCTTTTGTTAATCTTACTGTATCTTCTGTTGTATATAATTCTCCTTCATTTGCATACTTTATAGCAGCTTCTTCTAATCTTTTTTCTTGTTCTTTATATAGTTTATCTTTGTTATTTTTTACTGTATCATTTATTTTTGGAACAAGTATAGTTAATATTATTCCAATTATTGCAAGCACTGCTAAAAGTTCTACTAAAGTAAACCCATTTTTTTTATTTTTCATTTTATCACCTATTATCTAGATTATAACAAAAAAAATATGATTTTGCATCATATTTTAAAATGTTTTTATAGGTAAAACTAATTGAATTAGATTATCATCATCTTTATTTTTAATTATTATTGGTTTTATTTCACTATTTAACTTAATTTCTATTTTTTCACATTTCAAACTTCTTAATGCTTCCATCATATATTTAGATGAATATGCTATTTTCATATCTATATCTGAGTCTTTTTCTATAGACATATTTTCTTCAATTTTACCTATTTCTTGCGATGTTGAACTTAATACCATATTATTATTAACAATTTCCATTTTGATTAAATTCTTATCTTTTTCATCTGTTAATAATGATACTCTATCTATGGTATTATAAAATTCATTTAAATCTACTGATACGGTTAATTCAAATTCTTCTGGTATTAATCTTGATGTATCTGGATAACTTCCATTTAACAATCTTGATTGAAACATCATTTTATCTGTTTTTACTGTTATATTATTAGGAAATATATGAAGTTCAATTGTTTTGTCATCGCTTCCTAGTAATCTTACTAATTCAATTAAATTTTTACCAGGTACTACTATATTTATATTTGAACTTACTTCTTTATCTAATTTTAATATTTTTCTTGCTAGTCTATATGAATCTGTAGCATTACATTCTAAAGAGTCTCCTTCTATTTTAAAGTTAACTCCGGTAAGTATTGGTCTACTCTCTTGTGTACTTACAGCAAAACATGTTTGATTAACTAAAGTTGTTAATACGCTTTCTGATAATATAATAGGTTTATCAACTGTGGATAACTTAATATTAGGAAATTCTCTTGAATCTATTCCATTAAGTGAATACTCACCTCTTTTTGTTGATATTACTATTCTTAGTCCATCAGTTTCAATGTTAACCTCGTTATCTTCTATTTTTCTCATTATTTCTATAAAATATCTTCCTGGTATTACTATAGAACCTGTATCATGTATTTCTGTAATCTCATTTTTACTTATAAATGTTTCTATACATATATCATCGTTAGATGTTGTTAAGAATAAGCCTTCTTCCTTTAAATCAAATTTTATACCACTTAATACTGGTATTATATTCTTTGTTGATATAGCCTTAGATACTATATTTAATTTTTCATTCAATACATTTTTTTTAATAACTAATTTCATAAAAATCCTCCCTATTTTTTTTATTTAAAATAATGTTTCTTTATTATTACTGTGGATAATGTTTATAAGTATATTTTTCTTTAGTTTTATACTTTATTTATCTTGTTGATAACTATTTTATTTTTTGTTTTAATGTGTTGATAATTGTTTCTAAGTTTTTATCTTCTTTCATATCCTCTTCAATTTTTTCACATGCGTGTATTATTGTTGAGTGATCTTTTCCACCAAATTCTATTCCTATTCTTGGAAAAGACTCATCTGTCATTATTCTTGATAAATACATTGCTATTTGCCGTGGAAATGCAATTTTATTTGTTCTTTTCTTAGATTTCATATCAGCAACATCTATTTGATAATAATCTGCGACTATACTTTGTATTTTCTGTATATTATTTTTTACATATCCATACGAATTTAAATGTCCTTTAAGTGCTTCAGTTGCAACTTCTAAATTAATAACTTCTTTATTAAACATAGTTGTATATGCGAATAATCTATTAAGAGCACCTTCTAATTTTCTTACATCTGATGTACAATTATTTGCTATATATTCTAAAACCTCGTTATCCACAGGTCTTGCAAGTTCATGTACACTTAATTTTTTCTTTAATATTTCAAGCCTTAGTTCATAATCAGGTGGATAAATATTAACTGTAAGTCCCCAGCTAAATCTAGTTCTAAGCCTTTCTTCTAATAGTTTTAAATCATCTGGTGATCTGTCTGATGATATAATTATTTGCTTACCTTCTTGATGAAGTTCATTAAATGTATGGAAAAACTCTTGTTGACTTTGAGTGGCATTTGCAAGAAATTGTATATCATCTATTATAAGAACATCTATGTTTCTATATTTATCTTTAAATGCTTCTATGTTATCTAAATTATTATTGTTCTTTCTATTAATACCTATAAAATCTGATATAAATCTATCACTAGTTACATATAATACTCTTTTATTACTTTCTTTTATAATATAGTTTCCTATTGCTTGCATTAAATGCGTTTTTCCAAGACCACTACTACCATAAATAAATAATGGATTATATGCTTTTCCTGGATTTTCGGCAACAGCAAGTGCAGCAGTAAATGCAAATCGGTTAGTAGTACCTATTACAAATGTATCAAATAAGTAATTAGGATTAAGACATGCTTGTTCATGGTTATTATATGGAACACCATTACTTTTTTCTTCAATTACTACTTTCTTCTTTGCAACTCTTTCATCTTCTAATATAAATTCAAATTCAAAATTTGTTCCCGTTATTTCATTTATAGTTTCATTTATTAAATCTTTATAATTTTCATTTAAGTTCTTTTTATGTAATTGCATAGGTACGACTACGATTATTTTATTATCTTCTATTCGGTCAATAAATGTATCTTTAAACCAAGTATCGTATGAAATAGATGATAGTTTATCTTTAATAACTTCTAGAAATTTATCCCACAATTGTTTTTCATTCATACCACCACATCCCATATACCTTGTTTAATTACATTTATATTTTAACTTATTTTAACCTTAAAATTCAACAATTTTTGTGGATAAAATAGCTATTCACAACTTATTCACAGAAAAATTTGTAGAAAAAAGCTAAATTTTAGGAAAAAAATTAAGTTATCCACTTTATTCACATAATAACAATTAACAATGTGAATTAAAAAAAGTTATAAATATGTGCATAAATGTGAATAAGTCGATTTTTGTAGAAATAAAACGTACAAATCCTGTGAATAAAGTGTGAACAATACAAAAAAATGACAAAATTTGTAATTTTATTTGTGAATAATGCACTATATTATATACATTTTATAAAAAATATAAAGATTTTTTTACTTTTTTCTGTGAATAAGTGTTAATAAGTACTAGATTTATATAGTTATTAACAACAAAAAAAGAAATATTTAAAAATAATTTAATTATAAATTGACATTTAATTTCTAAATATATATAATGTATGTGTGAAAGACCGAGGTGAGAAAGATGTTAAGAACGTATCAACCAAATAAAAGAAAAGAAAAAAAAGATCATGGGTTCATGGCTAGAAAAGAAGCAGGAACTGGAATCTTAAACAAAAGAAGACAAAAGGGAAGAAAAAGACTATCTAAATAATAATCCACTATATAATGAGTGGTTTTTTATTAAGGGGAGTAAAGTATGAAAAAAATAAATATAGTTAAAAGTAACAGAGAATTTAATGAAGTTATCAACAAGGGTATTAAACATAAAAATACTATATTTTATTTATACATATTAAAAAATGACTATAAATATAATAGATATGGCATAGCAGTTTCAAAAAAAATTGGTAATGCAGTTACAAGAAATAAGTATAAAAGACAAATAAAAGATATCATTGATGATATTTTAGTGCCTAATATAATGAGTGATTTTGTATTTATAGTAAGACCTAATATAAAAAATTTTAAATATAGTGAATTTAAAGAAGAAACTATTAAATTAATTAATAAGTTAGGAGAATATTATGAAAAATAAAACGTTTAAGTTATTTTTAGTTTTTTCATTAGTCTTTTTAATGACTGGATGTACAAAAATATTGACTGATGAGAATAAAAAAACAGTTAAATATGATTCAAAATTAATATGTGAATCTTGTGAGAAAGAATGTAGTAATATAGAAAAAGAGAATAGTACGTGTACAATTGATAAAGAAGGTTGTACAGAAGCTGATATTAAAAATAATGATGAAAAGTTGGCTACTTGCAAAAAGAACTGTGAAAATAAGTGTGCTTTAGCAAAGAAGAATGCTACTGGTCAATCTCTTACAAAAAATATATTATGTAAGCCTACTAATAGTGATGTAATAGAATTATACGAAAAAAATGGTGTTGATATAAAATCTTTGCCTGATTGTAGTAAATTTAATGCATTTTCAAGTTATGAAGGTGTATGGATTAATGTATTTGTAAGACCGCTTGCATGGTTATTAATAAAGACAGGTATATTATTAAAAAATTATGGACTTGCACTTGTAATAATAAGTATATTAATAAGAGCAGCATTAATGCCACTTACCACTAAAACACTAAGACAATCTGAAAATCTTAAAAAAGCACAACCAGAAATTGATAGAATTAATAGAAAATATGAAAATAAAAATGATCAAGATTCTATGATGCAAAAAAGTCAAGAAACATTGATGGTATATAAGAAATATAATATTAATCCTTTGTCAAGTTGCTTATTTGCATTTATTCAAATTCCATTATTATTTGCATTTATAGAGGCAATAAATAGAACACCAGCATTATTTGAAGGAAGGTTTTTAGGACTTCATTTAGGACTAACTCCATTAACTGCCTTATCAAGAGGTGAATGGTGGTACTTAATAATAGTTATAATACTTGCAGCTGTTACATATTATTCACTTAACTTTAATAAGACTATTAGTATGGATAATGATGCTGAAAAACAAATGAATATGATGAATAAAGTAATGCTTGCAATAATAGTAATGACATCATTTACATTATCAACAGCAATATGTTTATACTGGATAGCATCAAGTTTATTTACAGTATTACAAAATATAATAATGAAAAGAGTGAAGAAGTAATGGAAGTACATGTTTTTGAAGGAAAAAGTAGTATAGATGTAAAAGAAAAAGCACTTACAGAATTAAATGCTAATGAAGATGAGTTATTTATAAGAGAATCTGAAGTAAATGGTGGATTTTTAAAAGCAAAAAAATATAAGTTAGAAATAATAACAAAAGATGATATAGTTAAATATGCTAAAGAATATATTATAGAAATAGCTAAACATATGGGTATAAATGTAAATATAGAAGCTAAGAAAAGAGATCATTTTATACAATTAAATTTATTTTCTGAAAATAGTTCAATCTTAATAGGAAAAGGCGGAAAGACAATTGATGCTATGCAAACTTTAATTAAAAACTCAATATTAAATACTACTGGATTTAAAGTAAATATTATGATTGATGTAGAAGATTATAAAGAAAAAATAAATAAACATTTAGAATATGATGTTAAAAAGATAGCAAGAGAAGTAAGACAAACAGGAATAGATGCAAAATTAGATCCGATGAATTCATACGAAAGAAGAATTGTACATAATGCAGTAAATGAAATAAAAGGTGTAAGTACAATTAGTGAAGGTGAGGAACCTAATCGTTACGTAGTTATAAGGAAGAATGAAGAATAGTACTTGTTCTTTCTTTTTTTTTTGCTATAATACACATGTGGAGGGATTATTATGGATGATACTATATGTGCAATATCAACTGCGCTTGGTGTAGGAGCTATATCAATAATAAGAGTAAGTGGTAATGATTCGATTAATATTGTTAATAAAATATTTGATAGAGATTTAACTAATGTATTAAGTCATACTATAAATTATGGTCATATTATAGATAATAATGAGATAATTGATGAAGTTTTAATATCTGTTATGAAAAGTCCAAAAACATTTACATGTGAAGATATAGTTGAAATAAATTGTCATGGTGGAATTGCTACAACCAATAAAATTCTTGAACTTGTTATAAGAAATGGTGCAAGAATGGCTTTACCGGGGGAATTTACTAAAAGAGCCTTCTTAAATGGTCGTATAGACTTAATTGAAGCAGAAGGAGTAATGGATTTAATAAATTCTAAAACAGAGGTTGGAAGAAAAATGGCGATGGCATCATTATCTGGAAAAGTTTCTAATATGATAAGTGATTTAAGAAGAAAAATGCTTGATATTATTGCTAATATAGAGGTTAATATTGATTATCCAGAATATGAAGATATACTAGTAGTGACTAATGATATGATAAAAGATAGTGTTACTAATTTAAAAAGTGAACTATCAAAAATATTAAAAGAAGCATTAGATGGCAAAATTATAAAAGAGGGTATTAAAACCTTAATTATAGGTAGACCTAATGTAGGAAAAAGTAGTATACTAAATAGGCTTTTAGATGAAGATAAAGCTATTGTAACTGATATAGAAGGTACTACACGTGATATAGTAGAAGGTACAGTATCGTTAGATGGAATTTTGCTTAATATAATAGATACAGCAGGTATAAGGCAAACAGATAACATAGTTGAAAAAATAGGTGTAGATAAGAGTATAAGCTTAATAAATGAAGCAGATTTAATAATACTTGTACTTAATAATAATGAAGCTTTAAATAGTGATGATTTAAAGTTATTAGAAAGTACAAAGAATAAAAAAAGAATAATATTTATAAATAAAAGTGATTTGGAGTCTAATATTAGTATTGATGAAGATGTAATATATGGTAATACTTTAAATAATGCGGGTTTAGATGAATTAAAAAATAAGATAAAAGAACTATTCAATATGGATAATATATCAAATTCAGATTTAAATTATTTATCAAGTGCTAATCAAATAGCTACATTAAAAGAATGCTTAAAAAGAGTAGAAGATATAGAAATAGCATTAGAAAATGATTTAACCGTTGATATGCTTGAAATTGATATAAAAAGAATTTGGGAATTACTTGGTAATTTAATTGGTGAGAGTTATGATGAAGAATTACTAGATAATTTGTTTAGTAAATTTTGTTTAGGAAAATAATATGAAATTAACAAAGCTAGATATAGTAAATTTTAGAAATTATAGTAAGTTATCCCTTGATTTTAGTGATAATATTAATATATTTATTGGTAATAATGGTGAAGGTAAGACTAATATATTAGAAAGTATATATGTACTTGCAATTACTAAATCACATAGAGCTTATTTAGATAAAAGTTTAATCAAAGCAGGATGTGATTTTTCTAAAATAACAGGCATAGTAGAAAAGAATAGTAAAATTCATAAATATGACCTAATTATAAGTCAAAAGGGTAAAAGAGTGTCAATTGATGATATAAATGAAAAAAAGATAAGTAATTATATATCTAAATTTAAAGCTATTTTGTTTTGCCCAGATGATTTAGAGTTAATAAAAGGTAGTCCAGCAGAAAGAAGAAAGTTTTTAAATATAGAAATCGGGCAATTAGATAATAATTATATAAAATTTTTAAATGAATATAATCTTTTACTTAAAAATAGAAATGAATATTTAAAAAAAATAAATATAGATTCATATAACAAAGAGTATTTAGATATTTTGAATGCACAAATAGTTGATAAAGCATTAATAATATATAAATATAGATTTGAATTTTTAAGAAACATAGAGAGAAATTTAAAAGAAATATATGATAATATGTTTAAAAAAAATATAGAAATAAAGTATATAAATAGTGTTGATTTAACTTATTTTGATGTAGAAAATATAAGAAAACTGTTACTAAATAAACTAAGTAATAATTTAAAAAAAGAAATATTTTTAGGAAGTACACAGTATGGACCACATAAAGATGATTTCGAGGTTTATTTTGATTCTAAAAATCTAAAAGAATATGGATCACAAGGACAACAAAGATTATCAATTTTATGTATTAAAATAAGCGAACTAGATATATTTATGAAAAAAACTAATGAATATCCAGTGCTTCTTTTAGATGATGTATTTAGTGAACTAGATATAGAGTCTAGAAATAGAGTTTTATCTATTATTAATAAGGATGTTCAGGTGTTTATAACATCAACGGATATAAAATATATAAGTAGTAATATAATTAAAAATTCTAAAATTTTTAAAATTGAAAAGTGTAAGGTGTCTTAGACATCTTTTTTTATGCAAAATCTTGTAATTTGATGTAAAAACTTTAAAAGTGTGGTATAATTATTACGTAGGTATAGGTGTACATAAAATGATAAAAAATCAAAATATGACTTAAAAAAGGTTGTTTTTTAGAAAGAGGTGAAAAAATGGAAGAAAATAATATAGAACATTATGATGCGTCCGATATACAAGTACTAGAGGGTCTTGAAGCAGTAAGAAAAAGACCAGGCATGTATATAGGGACAACTGATGTTAAAGGACTACATCATCTAGTATGGGAGATTGTTGATAACTCTATAGATGAAGCATTAGCTGGATATTGTAATAATATCGAAGTAATAATTAATAAAGATAATTCAATAACAGTAAAAGATGATGGTCGTGGTATACCAGTTGATATACATCCAAAAACAAAGATGTCTACTGTAGAAACAGTTTATACAGTATTACATGCAGGAGGTAAATTTGGAGGAGGAGGATACAAAGTATCTGGAGGACTTCATGGAGTAGGTGCATCAGTAGTAAATGCACTTAGTA
>ERZ779737.1052-NODE-1052-length-22857-cov-3.000395_pt1 | contig 22857 bp, 18 predicted proteins | sample MGYA00511889_ERZ779737 | MGnify/ENA primary metagenome ERZ779737 (study PRJEB29588, sample SAMEA2163575) | human gut metagenome | biome: human gut; feature: human-associated habitat; material: faeces | place: Denmark | collected 2008/2010 ... | reverse complement strand
GGTTCACGTTAGTTGAACTTGTAGTCGTTATTGCTATTATTGCAGTTTTGTCGACAGTCTCAGTTGTAGGCTATTTTGGATTTACTAAGAAAGCAAATGTTTCAGGTGATAAAGCTTTAGTATCACAACTTAATACTATATTAAAAGCTAAAGAAACAGAAACAGGATCTAAACCAGAAACAGCAACTGAAGCTATCGGTTATGTAGAAGAACAAGGAATTAATGTTGCAAAGTTAAAACCATTAACATCAAAGTATTTAATAGCTTGGAACAGTGAAGCAAATGAGTTTGCTTTATTAAATGAAAGTAAAGAATTGGTTACAGGTAAACTTTCGAGCACAGCCAATTTAAACTGGTTGATTGCTAGTTCATATTCTGTAACAGAAAATACTGGATATTCAGTATACTTAATGCCAGATTATAAAGGTGATAGTACTCTTAACATCACAACTGGTCTTGATGTTGGTGAAAACACCAATGTTGATGTTGTTAACTATACAAACGAATCAAGCACAGCTAAAAGTGTTGTCATTAGAACAAATGGTGGAGAATTAAATATCAATGCAGAAAATGATACTATTTACCATCATGGTAATTCAGATGATGTAAATATTATTAAATGTGCAGATCACTCATATTACTTATATGGCGAAGTTACTGGTGCTGTTACAGTAAAGCAAGGACATGTTAAAATTACAGAAGGTGCAACTGTAAATACAATTGTAGTACCTTTAGATATAACTGGAACTATTGAAGTTGAAAATAAAGGAACAGTCTCTGTTGTTAATACAGAAAACGCTTCAACAGAAAATATCTCTATTAAAAATGAAGGAACTATTGATATTGCAGTTGGTCAAATAACTATTACAGGTAATAAATCTGAGAATTCTTATACAGAATCAAAGAAGTTAACATCTGATACTCATGAAATCACTGCTGGTGGTTATTATGATGGAACAGGCGTAACCTTTAGTACTGTTGAAAATTTTGGCGATGTAGGTTCTTATTCACTTTTCATTAATACAACAGAAAAAGTGATAATTAATGGATTCCAATATAATGGTAATGGTCAAGGTATTCTTGTTTCTAAACCAAATGAAGAGTCAAAAGATCTTACTTTAGTTAACTCTTTTATTAAAGGAACTCGTGCAATTTGTGTAAAAGGTGCAGATAGAGTAACTATTGATAATTGTGATTTTTCTTATTTTGGATTATCTGATTTTGATGAAGAAGTAGCAAATGGAAATCCAGGATTTTTGATTAATAATTCTGGAGCTTGTATAACACTGAAGAATAGTGAAATCAAAGGCTATGCATATTCAGTTTATACTTCAATTGCTAGCGATGTTAAAATTGATATTCTAAATTGCATTTTAAAAGGACGTGCTGGATTAGCTACCTATGAAACAGATGGATTAGTTGCGACTATTAATGGTTGTAAGATTCATGGTGTAAATGGATTTACAGGAAGTACAGAAGTATATGCCAATATCACTACTCAAAATATTGATGATAACAATAAAAACATTACATTAAATATTGCAAATTGTGACTTTACTGTTTATCGCTTGCCTGCTACAGTTAATAATTTCCAATATGCTATATCAGTAGATTTTGAAAACACTAATTTGAATCTTACAGGAAATAATACCTTTTATGGTACGATATGTTATAGCGAAAATTTAACGAAGAGCGAATTAAGCAACAAAGCATATGACATAATTAAAGACGTTCGTACAGATACTACAAAAGGAAATGAAGGATTTGCTTCTGTTGAAATGCTAATTAAATCATCTAATGGTAACAATTGCTTTGTAAAAATAAAATAATACTACTTAAAATATGATCAAAACATTTAGGGGGTGTACTCAAATAGGTACATCACCTCTTTTTAATTAATATAAAATACAAAAAAATTAAATATTAATTTGTACAGGAAAGATAAAAACTACATAAATAAATAGCATATCACCCACATAAAAATTAAATAATTATGTCTCTCGTAGAAAGACATTATGTGATAATTTGTACGAATTAATTCATTTAGAAGTGTTTATAAAAAAGCAATATTCTAACAATTTATTATTATAGACATCGAAAACTTGATGAAGCTTCTTTTTTTAATTCAATTAAAGTAAACAATTGTCATTTTTGTAAAAAGTGTAAACATTATAATAGAATTATTCTACTCGTATAAAAAATACTCAAATATTGTTGAACTATGTTTAATATATGTTGACATGAATGTTCGGGTGGGGGGTAAAATTTAAACGAAAAGGAGGATATTAGTCTTATGAAATTAAAGAAGGCTAAAAAAGGGTTCACGTTAGTTGAACTTGTAGTCGTTATTGCTATTATTGCAGTTTTGTCGACCGTCTCAGTTGTAGGCTATTTTGGATTTACTAAGAAAGCAAACATTTCGGGTGATAAAGCTCTAGTATCACAACTTAATACTATATTAAAAGCTGATCAAGCTACAAACGGAAAAGCAGATACACCAACAGAAGCGATAGAAGCAGTAAAGGAATCAGGATATCTTGTAGAGAAGTTAGCAGCAAAGACTTCAAAGTATAAGATAGTCTGGAACCAAAAGGACAATGAATTTGCACTTTTGGATGAAGAAGAAAAGGCAGTAGCAGGAAAGGTATCAAGTAATGCCTATGAGAACTGGGTATTTGCAGATAGCTATAATGCAGACAAGGGTTATTCAGTATATTTAAATTCAGGATATAGTGGTAATAGTACTCTAGACATTACAACTGGTCTTGATGTTGGTGAAAACGCCAATGTTGAAGTTGTTAACTATACTAATACAGAAAGTGCTAAACATGTTGTCATTAGAACAAATGGTGGAAAACTAACAGTTAGTGCTCCACTTGATACAGTTGAACACTATGAAAAAGCTGATAAAGTAGTTGTTGATGCAGTTGCACCTCATTCCTACCATGAGTTTGGTGTTGTTTTAGGAGATATAGTTGCTAAAAAAGGAAATGTTGTTGTTGAAGATTCTGGAGTAGTTAGTAATGTCATTATTGCTAGTGCAGATGTTACAGCAACAATTAGTGCTAATTCAACAGTTTCATCTATTGTTGCAACTGATAGTAATTATTATGACAAAGTCACAAATAATAACTCTACAACAAAAGTTGATTCAAAAAAAACAATTGAAGTTATAGAAAATTCACCATTTGCAGGTGGTGATGGATCTGAAGCGTTTCCTTTCTTAATTGCTAATAATTCACAACTAAAAGCACTAGAAGAATATACAAAAGATTCAAATAAGACAATTAATGCTAAATTGTTAGAAAATATTTACATTACACCAGTAATTGCTGATAAAACAGTTAGAACATTAATTCCATATATTTCAATCAGCTCTAGTGTGAATTTGGACATGAATGATAAAACAATTGGAGTTAAAGAAGGACAATCTTTTGGCAAAGCAACCCCAGTTATTTTTGCTGTTCTTTCAGGCAAATTAACAATTTTTGGAAACGGAACTTTTAATTGTGAAGCTCAAAATGAACAAGTTTATGGCATAAATATTAATGGTAAAGATGCTTCTGTTGAAATCTTAAACGGAAATTTCTATGGAGCCTTAACTGCAGTTCAAGTGCAAAAAGGTTCTTTAGTAATTAGAGATGGTTATTTTGATTTAGCACCAACATGTAAATCAGTAGTACCTCAATATTCAAAATATGTTGTAAATATCATAGATGCTGCATTTAAAAATGGTACAGCTTCTATTTCAATATATGGTGGATCATTTAAATTTGATCCGTCAGCAAATCCAGAAGGTGAAAATACAACATATGTTGCTAATGGATATAAAGTAACTAAAAATACAGTAAATCAAGAAGATATTTACACAGTAGTTAAAGCCTAATCTAAATTAAGCAAATTATAGTTGCGAATAACTTATATGGGCTATTTGCAACTATTTTTAAATTGTATATGAATTGTAAGAAATTAAAATTAAGTATTTAAGCCTTGCAAAATAAAATTATCTAGTTATAATTAGAAGTGGAAGGAAACTTCCATATATCGAAATAAAAAACAGACACCCCGCATTTATATTGATAAATGTCAAAAAATAACAGTTAGTTTTTTGAAAATTATCATTTAAGGACTGGTGTTTTTATTTTGATGGAAAGGTATAAAATGAATAAAAAATCTTTAGGCGTCTTAAGCGCAACATTCTTACTCCTCCTTACTGGTTGTGGTAAAACTGGCCAATCTTCAACTACTCCAATTAGTAGTACTTCAACAAGTTCTTCAGTAGTTAGTTCTACAAATACTCCAACAAGTTCTTCAACAACTATTACAGGTGTTGTTAGAGAAGGTAATCTTAAAGAAGCTTTCAATTGTATTACAGTTGCTGAAGCTCTTAAAATTGCTGAAGCAAATACAACAGCAACAACTGAAAGATATTTCATTTATGGTAAAGTTACTGAAATAACAAATTATAACTATGGACAAATGACAATTTCTGATTTAACAGGATCGATAGTTGTCTATGGATCTTACGATTTTGATGGCGTTAAAAGATTTAGCGAATTAGATATTAAACCAGAAGTTGGTGATGAAATTGTTCTTTATTCAACACTTCAAAATTTTAATGGATCAATGGAAGTTAAAAGTGGTTGGATTGTTGGTTTGATTCATGAGAACAAACCATTTGATGAAAAAGATTATACATCAATGACAATCGCTGAAGCTCGTAATGCTGCTAAAGGTTCTAAAGTTATTGTAGAAGGTGTTGTTGCAAGAATTACCTATTCAATGGGCATGAATCCAAATGGTTTCTATGTCGTCGACTCAACATCATCAATTTATGTCTACGATAGTAAAGTGGCGAATGATGTATCTATCGGTAATAAAATTAGAATTGCTGGTAATAGAGATTCATGGATTTTAGATAAAGAAATGGATAGTGCTGAAAAATTTGGTTATAAAGGATCAACACAATTATCAGAAGCTACAATTTTAAGTAATGATAAAGGCACAAGCGATTTTGATAAAAGCTGGATTACTGAAAAGACAGTTAAAGAGATTGTTAATACACCAGTAACGACAGATATTTCAAATATTATTTACAAAACAACAGCTTATATTAAGAAAAACAAAGGCGCTAGCTTTGTTAACTATTACATTAACGATTTAGATGGTGTTACAGGATCATACGCATACACACAATGTAGTGGTTCAGATTTTTCTTGGTTAGATGAATTTGATCAAAAGATTTGCACTGTTTATATGACAGCAATTAATGCTAAGAGTACATCTACAGGTTGCTTCTGGCGTTTTGTACCAATTAGTGTTTCTTATGATAACTTTAAATTTGATGAAGCTAATATTCCAGAATTTGTTTATGAATATAACGTTAAAGATTTATTAAAGGATTCTTATACAGGTGATCCTGTCTTAGAATTACCAACAAGTGTTTCATCAGACATTCTTAATTTTGAAAATGCTACAGTAACTTATACTTCAAGTAACACCGATTCTATCTACTTTGCAACAGAAGATGGAAAATATGTAATGCACGCAAAGAATAATGGTACTGCTGAAGTTACAATTAAAGTTGAATACGCAACAAATAGTTTCAGTAAAACATTAACTATTAATGTTACTAAACCTGTTGATGTAAACGCTTTAACAGTTAAAGAAGCAATTGAAAGTACTGTTGATGAATTTATTACAGTTAAAGGTGTTGCTGGTCCTTCATTAGTTAATAAAGTAGGTTTCTATTTAATTGATGATACTGGAGCAATCCCTGTTATTCTTCCTGCAGATGCTTTATCAGAAATCGAATATGGTAACGAATTGATTATTAAAGGTAAACGCGATCAATATGGTGCTGATGCTGAAAAAAATACTGTTGGAACAATTAGTTTAACAAGTTGTGAAATTGTTGCAAACTTATATGGTAAACACGACTATTCAACAGCTTCATTTGATTCAACAAAGACTATAGCTGATTTAAGCGATATTCCTACAACAGAAAATGCAACAGATAAAGTTTATGTTGTTAAAGCTTCAATTAAAAAGACCGCAGGAACAAGATCTTCAACAGTTAAAATTTATGTAGGTGAAACATCCATCATGTGCTATACAAATAGTGGTAAAGAATATGATTGGGCACAAGCTTATTTCGATCAAGAAGTTACTTTAGAAATTGCTCTTTGTAACTGGAACAAGAAAAGTTTCTACAAGTGCAACATCTTATCTTTAACTGATAGTACAGGAAATAAAATTGTTAATCTTGGTAAATACACAACTAAATAACTAAATAAAAGGCAAGAGAAAATAATCTTGCCTTTTAATTTGTAAGAATATTATTATTTTTATAATGCAAATAATGATTTTTTCAAAACAAATAATTTTAGCTCATAATATTGACATAATTAGCATAATTTATTTATACTAATATACAATTGAAAGGAAGGTGGTCATCCCCCTTTATGGACGATCCTAGTAATTCGTATATATCATTAGTACAAAACATTGAGCCGACATTTGTACCTCTACTAATTGTTTTATTCATTTTAATTTTTTGCTCAGCTTTTTTCTCGGGTACAGAAACAGCATTTACAAGCTTAAATCACGCGAGATTAAAAAAACTAGCTGAGACAAAGAAATCAGCTAAATTGGCACTTAAACTATCAGAAAAATACGATAGAGTTTTAACCACTCTTCTTATTGGAAATAACATTGTTAACATCGCAGCAGCTACTATTAGTACGCTTTTGTTTACACAACTTTTCGGATCGTCAAGTGGTCCGACAGTTTCGACAATTGTTCTTACTATTGTAGTTTTAATTTTTGGTGAAATAACTCCAAAATCCCTTGCTAAAGAAATTCCAGAAAAAATGGCTATGATAACTGTATATCCGCTATTTGTTTTTTATAATTTATTCTATCCATTAAGTAAATTATTTGATCTTTTAAAAATAGTTATAAATAAGATATTTAAGATTGGTAAGAAAGCTCCATCTTTAACTGAAGAAGAGTTTAAAATCATCGTTTCAGATATTAAAGATGAAGGTGTATTAAATCAAAACGAACATGATTTAATTCAAAAATCAATTATATTTGATGATACCGTAGTTAAAAAGATAATGACACCAATTGATAACGTTGTCTTTGCTAGAAAAGGTGAATCGTTAGAAGCTATTAAAGCTATGTTTGAAGAAAATAATTATTCACGTGTACCTTATTTTGATGATGACACTGATGAATGCTTGGGTTTCTTATATCAAAAAGATTTTTACGAAATGCTCCTTGAGGATAACTGCTCACTCGAATCATTAATTAAAACACCATTATTTGTTAGAGAAACACAAAGAATTGCAGTTACTTTTAAAAAGTTCCAAAAAGAAAAACTTCATATCGCTCTAGTTCAAAATTCAAGTAAGAAAATAGTTGGAATAGTAACTATGGAAGATATACTTGAAGAGTTAGTCGGAGAAATTGAAGATGAGTATGATGCAGAGGATGATGAAGAGGAAGAATTAATGCAAGAATACTTAAGAAAAGAGAAGAAAGATAATTAAGATATTTCTTGTTGAATTTAGCGATATATGTTATTATATCTATCGGACAAAGTCTATTTGTCTACCTTAATCGTTAAAAACGCTTAAGAGTGAGCTTCGGCTCACTCTTATTTCGTTAAAGGAGGAACTTTGGAAGGTATCGATTTAAAAATCAGCGAAATGGCAAAGAAAGTTGCTGAGGAGCTTGGCTACAAATTTGTCTATTTAAAATGGCTGTATGAAGATGGCAATAAAGTATTAAGAATTGCTATCGACAAGAAAGATGGAATAGGTCTATTGGACATTACAAAGTTTAATGAAGTGTTTTCACCTATGATTGATGAAATTGAAGAGCTCCAATTTCCATTTGTCCTAGATTGTTCATCACCTGGTGCTGAACGTGAGGTTGATCTTAGCGAATTAGACTCTGATAAAGATTACTTTATTGGTCAATACATGGAGTTTGATTTAAAAAATGGTCAACAATATTTAGGAACGTTAACTGAAATAAACGACGATGACTATTTATTGAACTATTTTGAAAAAGGTCGTAAAAAGAAAGTAACGATTAAAAAAGAAGATGTTTTAAAAACTCAGCTTAGAGTCAAAATATAGGGAGGACAAGGATTAAAGCATGAGAAAGAAAAAAGAAGTCAATAAACCATTCGATGGTGGATTTGACGTTAAAGCTATGGTAGAAGCTTTATCAACAATTGAAGATGAACGTTCTATTTCACAAGAGAAAACATTAGAAATATTACGTCAATCCTTTGAAAAAGGATACAAAGATTTTGTTGATCCAAACAATGCTGACGACTTATTAGCAGAAGCAACATTAGACTTAAAGGGTGGTAAGATTCACTTCTTCGATATTAAAAATGTCGTCGAAGATGTACAAGACGATTTAGTTGAAATCGAATTAGATGAAGCTAGAGAAATTGATCCAAACATTCAAATAGGCGATCAATTAAAGACAGAAGTTGATATTACTACACTTGGCGATCCTAGCCTTCTTATTCGTAAAGTTGCAAACACATTTAAGCAAAAGATGATCGAAGCAAACAAAAAAGCTTTGTTAGAAAAGTTTAATTCACAAATTGGTCACTTAATCAGCGGTGAAGTTGAAAAAGTTGAAAAAGGTTATACAGTTTTAAACTTTGGTAAAACAACAGCTGTTTTAAGTGCTAAAAATTCAATTCCAGGTGAAACATTTAAGCTTGGTGAAAACGTTAAAGTTTATCTTGAAAGTGTTGGAGAAAAATCAAAGAATCCACAACTTATGATCACAAGAGCAAACAACGAATTCTTAGTCAAATTATTTGAAGAAGAAGTTCACGATGTTTACGACGGCACTGTAATTATTAAGAAAGTTAGCCGTGAACCAGGAACAAGAGCTAAAGTTGCTGTTTATTCAAATAATCCTAACGTCGATCCAACAGGTGCTTGTATTGGTCCAGATGGTAATAGAATTCGTAACATTTGTGCTCAATTATCAGGCGAAAAAATCGATGTTATCAAATATATTGAAAATCCAGCTTTATTCATTGTTGAAGCATTAAAACCAGCTTCAGTTATAGGTATTAGACTTCCTAATGATGGTTCTAATACAGCAACAGCTGTCGTTAAGAACCAAGAATCTAAAGTTGCTATTGGTAAAAAAGGTGTCAACGTTAGACTTGCTTCACGTTTAGTTGGTTTATCAATTGACGTTAAAGAATTAGATGAAGCTATGTCTAGCAAGATTAGCTATAGAACAATTGAAGATATCAAACGTGAAGAAGCTTTAAAAAGATTATCATCTGCTGAAGCATCTGATGATGATATTGTTATTGAACCAGTTGAAGAGCATAAACCAGTTGTCGACTTCATTCCAGTTGAAACACCAGTTGATGAAACTTCAACACAAGTTGAAGAAACAGTTGCTCCAGAAACAGAAACAAAAGAAAATGAATCTGTTAAAGAAACAGTTGCTGCTGAAACTGAACCAGTTAAAGAACAACCAGTTGAACCAAAGATTGCTATTAAGTCTAAAGCTAAGATTTCATTAGCTGAACTTGAAGCACAAATTGAAAACGAAAAGAAAAAAGGCAAAGAAGCTCCACGCAAGAAGTTCAATAAAAAGAATGACAAGAGTGAAGAAGGACAAGTTGTATCTACCAAGAAAATTGAACCAGCTGTTCCAACAATGCCAATTTATACAGAAGAAGAACTTAGAGCTCTTGATGAAGAAGAAGACGAAGATGTCGATTCATATGATGAATACGATGATTATGATGATGACGACTACTATGAAGATGATGATTCAGGAAAGGGTTCTTGGAACTACTAATGAAATCAATCGTTGAAAGATTCGACTGTGTTAATAAAGTAAAAGCTGAAAAATCTACTTTATTAAGAATCGTCAAGACTCCAAATGGAACAGTTGAAGTTGATCCGACTGGTAAAATTAATGGCCGTGGTGCATATTTAAAAGCTGATAAGGCTACACTAGAAAAGGCTAAAAAAACTAAAGCTTTAGAAAAAGCTTTGGAAGTAAAAATTTCAGATGAAGTTTATGAAAAAATAGGAAGGTACTTAAATGACTAAATTAGAAGGTGAAATTGGACTTGCACGTAGAGGAGGGTTTATAACATTCGGTGAAGACTTAATGTATAAATTAGAAAGAAAACGTGTATGTTTAGTATTACTTTCTAAAGATTGTGGTTGGCGTTTCGAAAGAGACGTCAACGCAATTATTGGTCAAACAGTTCTAATTAAAGTTGATTTTAATCAAGAACAGTTAGGACAATTAATAGGTGCCAGACCTCTTAATGCTATCGGGATTACAAATCCTGGACTAGCAAATAAAATACAAGAGACGCTAAGAAAGGAAGGTGAAGCGAATGTCTAAATCCAAAAATAAGAAGAACAATGAAATCAAAGCTGCCCAAAAGGAAGACGAAGCCAATGGTAAAATTGTTGATGGAGTTTTCGTTTATTATGGAGAAATGACTCTCGACTCCTTATGCCGTAAAATTGGCGTAAGAACGACTGATGTAATGAAATCTTTACTTATGAAAGGCAAACTTGTTACTTTAAACACAATGTTAAATGATGACATGATTGCTGAGATCTGTCTTGAGAACGATCTCGATTCACGTAAGGAAGAAAAAATTGCAGAAGAAGATTTTGAAAAGATCGTTATTAAAGACGATGAAAAAGATTTGGTTGAAAGAGCACCAGTTGTTACAATCATGGGACACGTTGACCATGGTAAGACAACTTTAATTGATACAATTAGAGATTCTCACATCGCTGATGGAGAAGCTGGCTTTATTACTCAAGAAATTGGTGCATACCAAAAAGTAATTAAAGGAAAGAAAATTACTTTCCTTGATACCCCAGGACACGAAGCTTTTACAGCTATGAGAGCTCGTGGTGCATCAGTAACAGATATCGTCGTTATCGTTGTTGCTGCTGATGATGGTGTCATGCCTCAAACAAAAGAAGCTATCGACCACGCTTTAGCTGCAAACGTACCAATTATTGTTGCTATTAACAAGATTGATAAACCAGGAGCTAATCCAGAAAAAGTTAAACAAGAACTTTCAGGACTCGGATTAATTTCTGAAGATTGGGGTGGCGATATTATCATGAAAGAAATCAGTGCTAAGAAAAATATTGGTATTGATGACTTGCTTGAAAATATTCTCCTTGTTGCTGAACTTAAAGAACTTAAAGCAAATCCAAATAGGCCAGCAAGTGGTTCTGTTATCGAAGCTACACTCGATAGAAAAGAAGGTGCTAAAGCTACGCTTTTAGTCCAAAATGGTACTTTACACGTTGGAGACTATTTAGTTGTCGGTTCTTCATATTGTAAAGTTAGAAAAATGACAAACGAATATAAGAAATCACTTAAAGATGCACCACCATCTACTCCAGTTTCTATTACAGGTTTGTCAGAAGTTCCTACTGCTGGTGATAACTTTATGGCTTTCCCAACAGAAAAGGATGCAAAATTAATTGCTGAAAAGCGTAGAGCTAACGAAATTAGTAGAAACGCTGCTGCTGATAAAGCTCCATTGACACTTGATACAATCTCACAAATGATTGGTGAAGGGGAAACAAAGAACATTAACGTATTAATTAAGGCTGATTCTCAAGGTAGTGCTGAGGCTTTAAAATCATCATTATTAAAAATTGATGTTCCAACCATCAATATTAATATTATTAGAGCTGCTTCAGGTGAAATCACTGAAGGCGATGTTATTTTGGCAGAAGCCAGTGGTGCTATCATTTATGGTTTTAATGTCAAAGCAAACGCTTTAGCTTTAGAAAAAGCTAAGAGAGAAAAAGTTGAAATTAGATCTCACACGATTATCTATAACATTTTAAACGAAATGGAACAAGCTGCTCAAGGTATGTTACAACCAACATATCATGAAGTTATCTATGGTCAAGCTGAAGTTAGAAGTATCTTTAAGGCTAGTAAAGTAGGCATTATTGCTGGTAGCTATGTTACATCAGGTAAAATTAAATCAAATTCCTCAGCTCGTGTTATTAGAAATAACCAAGTTGTTTACGATGGAAAGATAAATTCTCTTAAGAGATTTAAAGATGACGTCAAAGAAGTTAACGAAGGCTTCGAATGTGGTATTGTCATTGACGGATTTAAAGAATTGCGCGAAATGGATATCATTGAAAGCTACGGTGAAGAGGTAGATAAATAATGGCTGATAAGAAAAAGAGAGTTCAAAATCTTATTGCTAGAAACTTATCAGATATTATTATCTATGATTTAAAATCAGAGCTTTGCCAATTAGCTAGTGTAAATGAAGTTAGAGTTACTAACGATTATTCACATGCTAAAGTTTATGTTACACATCTTGATAGAGAACGTATTGAACCATTATTAAAGTTCTTAAATTCTAGAAAAGGTCAAATTAGATCTATGCTTTCATCTAAGATGGATATCTATAAAATTCCAGAACTTCACTTTGTTCAAGACGAGTTATATGATCAAGGCGCTAAAATTGATTCTATTCTCAATAAGATAAATAATTCAAATAACTCAAAGTAAATAAAAAATGCTTAATAGAATTATATTTCTATTAGGCATTTTTTTGATCTTAGATATTTTGAATGTATTGGCTATATTTAGCCATGATTTCATCCTTATCTTTGTTGAGTTGATTTCTTAATTCATCAATAGATTTAAATTTTATTTCATCTCTTGTACGGCAAATGAATTCTATTTTAACGTTGTTTCCATACATCTCACTGTTATAATTAAAGACATTTGTTTCAATTATTGGATCTGGTAAAGAATCTATTGTTGGATGAGTACCAACATTTGTCATCGATAAATATCTTCGCTTTCCAAATTGAAATACTGTTGCATATACACCTTTTTTAGGCATGACATAAGGAAAACTCAATTTTATATTAGCAGTTCTATATCCTATTTTACGGCCATTAGATAAGCCATAATCAACAACGCCGCTAATCGTATAGTTATAACCAAGTAGGGAATTTGCTTCTGTTATCTCACCGTTTTTAATTAAATTGATGATATCGCTAGATGATATTTTAACTGCGCCTTCAGATAATAAGTCAACAGCAATTGTTTTGTATCCATATTCTTTTTCAAAGCTTTTTAAGGTATTAATATCGCCACTAGCATTTTTACCAAATTTGAAATCTAAGCCACACACTAAATATTTTGCGTGAGTATTTTCAATTATCAATTTAATAAATTCTTCTGATGGTGTGTTTTTAAGTTCATCTGTGAAAGTTAAAGGAAAAAGATAATCGACTCCAAACTTATCAAGTAGGTCAAGTCTATCGCTCATCGATGTGAGCATCATATCGTTTTCATTTCTTCCTAGATTGTATTTAATTTGCGACTCAAAAGTAAGTAGTCCTACAGTTGAACCACACTTCTTAGCTTCATTAATAACCTTTTGATGACCGAGGTGAAGACCATCAAAGAAACCTAAGCATAAAGCTAAGTTAGAATCGCTTAAATTTGCTGAGTATAAATCTATTACTCTACTCATTTAAGCCTCTCTTGCAGCGGAAGTAACCACCTTCCGAACGCATATAGAATGAAATTACTTTATTTGGTTTGGCTTGATCGACAAATAAAAGAATATCTGATTTTGTTTTGACTTTCATTGGTACGCCATTTTGAACTTTAGATTTAATTTTTTCATTTACTGGAACTTTTGGAATAAAGTAACAGGCTGATGGAATAGAGTAAAGTCTTGTACTTTCATTTATGTCTTCATATTTAATAGCTTTACCAATTGAAAACTTACCAATTTTTATTCTTCTTAAAGCGATTAAATGACCAACTGTGCCTAAAGCTTTTGCTATATCTTCGCCTAAAGTTCTAATATATGTTCCTTTAGAAACATGAGCTTCAAATTGAATTGTATTTTCTTTTTCATTGTAAGAAATTAACTTCAATCCAAAGATTGTTACATTTCTTGCATCTCTTTCCACTTCAATATCTTGTCTTGCTAATTCATAAAGTGGTTTTCCATTAATCTTGATTGCTGAATACATTGGTGGAACTTGTTTTTGTTCTCCGAGTAATCCTAACATTTTATATGAAATTAATGTATCGTTTAATTCTGGAACATCTGCTGTTTCAACAACTTCAGTTTCATTATCTCCTGACTTTGTTCTTTCGCCGAGTTTTAAAGTGGCTATATAAGTCTTATCGAGATATTCAAAAAAAGAAAGTGCTTTTGTTCCTTGATTAACGCCAACTAAAACTAATCCTGTTGCGAATGGATCAAGTGTTCCAGCGTGTCCAATTTTTTTGGTTGAATAAACATGCTTAAGATGATTATCTATTTGTCTTGTAGTAAGACCTGCTGGTTTATCAATTAAAAGTATTCCGTCCATATTTATTTTTCTCTCTTTCAGCTTTTAATTATATAATAATTAAGCCATTTGTACCAACAAAAAAATACAAGAATTTTCATAATGTGTTTAAAACAATCAATTAATGTACTTTTAATTAAACATATACGTTAATAAATAAAAATGTTCTTTTTTGTTCATGAGGCGATAATATCAAATAATTGTAATATAAATAATCTTTTAAATTAAGAATAAAAAATACATAAATGTATATATTTTTTGAATTTTTTTATATGATTAAATTGATGCAAATTTACATGATGTGTTTTTTTACAAAACTAATTGAATTCTTTAAAAATGATTCCAAAAGGCAACTTTGTTTTACTACTCATAATCTTGAACCAATAGATATTTTAAAAGATAAAGCACATTCCTTAGATTTTATTTCTAATGATTCTCGTGTTTATTCTTAGATTAAAGAGGAAAATAGATCACAAATGAATAAATATGTAAATGGATTGATTCCATATTCTCCATTTAACATTGAATCATTTAATTTTGATTTATTATTAATTAAGAAAGAAGCACAATATGCTTAAATTTAACTAATATTATATAATTTAATTTATGGTTATAAAATTGTCGCACTATTTTATAAAATACGCTTTATAATGTTTTTACTTTTTGATATAATTACTAGGCAATCCGAATGAATATATTCGATTAAGAGGTAATATTATGGCAGAAAAAATGAAAATTACTCTTGAAGGTAAACAACAATTAGAAGCTGAGCTTCACGATTTAATTCATGTCGTTCAACCAGAAGTTCTTGAAGCATTAGCTGCTGCAAGAGCATTAGGTGACTTATCAGAAAACGCTGACTATGATGCAGCTAGACAAAAACAAGCTGAAGTCAACGCTAGAATTAAAGAAATTCAAAACAACTTAGCTAACTGTGAAATTATCGAAAAGACTTTATCTAAAACTATTTCTGTTGGTTCAACAGTTACAATTCTTGATTTATCCACAAATGAAGAAAGTACATATTCAATTGTTGGTACAGTTGAAAGCAATCCATTTGAAGGTAAAATCTCAGACAGTTGTCCATTAGCAAAATCATTATTTGGTCACATTGCTGGTGAAGTAGTTACAGTTAAAGCTGCAAAACCATATCAAGTAAAAGTTATTTCTTTCAAGTAAAATTTTAAAGAAAAAGTTATTGTCCTCCCCATATATATAGCGGGAGGACTTTTTATATGTTTAAAATAATTATTGTTACAGTTGTCGTCACTATTGTTGGACTATTCGTTATGAGTAAAATAGATCCTAATAATAATTCAGGAAATATAAATAATACTTACACAAGTGAAATTAGTTCTAAAAATACTATCAAAGTTACTATTACGGGAAATGTCTTGCATCCAGGAGAGTATTTAATAACTCCTGAATCAACTTTAGGAGATTTGATCATTAAAGCTGGTGGAACTCTTGTTAATGCTGATCCGAATTCTTATACTCCAACCTTAGTAATAGGTAATAGAACTAACTTCTATATAGCTTCTAAGTCTGAAATTCCTGATACATGTGTAGTTACAGATATTGAAAAAGTGAATATAAATACAGCAACTAAAGAACAACTTGCAACAATCGGTGGCCTTACAAATTCTCAAATTGAATCGATACTTAATTATAGAAATAACAACGGAATGTTTTATTGCTTAGAAGATGTTATGAACGTTTCAGGAATAGGAGAGAAAACTTATCTTTTAATAAGAGATAAGATAGTTGTTGCTTGAGTATATTTATTTGCTTTATTTCGCTACTAACAGGAATTCTATTAGCTAATAGAAGCTACTTAACAATAATATTTGCATTCATAATTTTATTTTTTGGAGCTAAATATAAATTTAAAATATTAAAATTAGTTTTAACTTTTATAATTGTTGGATTTATTTTAGCTTTTATAAATCAGCTAGTTTTTAAAACAGAGAAGCTAGTTGGAATTGTCATTAAATCTTCTTCTAATTATTCCATAGTTAAAAGCGTTTATGGAACCTTTTATGTAAAGATAAAAGGGTTAGAAGTTGGTGATATAATTAGAGCAAATGGAGCGATTAATGATCTTTCTTTTTCTCATTATCAAGAGAAATTTAACTTTAAACTATATCTAAAATCATTTGGAGTTACTAAAGAATATAAATGTGAAAATTATCAAATTGTTATAAAAAATATAATAAGAATAAATAGTTTTAAAAATTATGTTATTTCATCAGTTGAATATAAATATGTAAATTTAATAAATTCATTTATTTTTGGCACGACAATAGATGAATTTGATTATTTATCAAGTGCTGGAATATTAAATTTGTTCAGAATATCTGGGTTAAATGTTATTTGTATCATCAAGCTATTAGATTTTATTTTCAAAGATAAGAAAGTAAAAGAAAACATGACTATTAAATTAATTATAGTTATAACTTTTATGTTTTTATCAAATTATAAAATAGCATTTATAAGATTGTTGATAGCTCAAATAATAAGAATTATAAAGAAAAATAAAATTAGAAAGTTGGATGTTGATTCAATAACTGCAATTATTATATTGATATTAAATCCTCTAGCTTATCTACAAGCAGGTTTTTATTTAGTTTTTCCTTTGTTGTTTTTGTTAAACTTTTCATCTTTAGCCCTAAAAAGAATAAATAGCTGGTATAGAGGATATTTTAGATTATTGTTGATATATTTTTATTTTTTACCGTTCAATTTAGTTAATAATTATGCCTATTATCTATTTGCGTTTATATTTAGATTGATACTTATTCCAATATCTCAAATAGGATTTGGAATAGCTGTTTTAAGCTTTTTACCATTGGGTGAGATATTATATCCAGTGTTAGATATTATTTGTAAAATCTTAAATTTATTGGATAGATGTATAATTAAAGTTCCAGTTGGTGAATTATCTTTGCTATATTTTGTGCTTTACTACATTTTTTTGATTTTAATAATTTATCTTTGTGAAATATATCACTTAAAGTGGATGAGAAAAGTGCTAATAGTTTTTATTATATATGTAGTTATTCCTATAGTTCCTATTAACATTCCAAAGTATGAAGTTCATTTCATTGATGTCGATCAAGGTGATGCAACATTGATAAGATATAAAAACAAAAACTATTTAATTGATACAGGTGGTTTAACTTATGTTGATTTAGCTAAAGAGTGTCTTATTCCATATTTTGCAAAATTGCGAATTAAAAAGATTGATAGAGTTTATATAACTCATATGGATTTTGATCATTATGGTGCTTTAGATTCATTAGTTAATAATTTTAAAATAGAAAGTGTTTTATATAATGAAGGGGATGATTTTATTAAAGATATAAATGTTTATAAAGACAAAGAAAAAGATACAAACTATAACTCTTCAGTATTTAGCTTTAAAATAAAGAATATATCTTTTTTAATAATGTCATAAAATGAATCACTACATTTTTGTGCAATATCATTCAAATCAGACATATATGAAAATTTCTTTAAAACAACTGAATCAGAATCAATAAATATTTCTAAAGATTCACCATTTTTAATTTTTAGATTTTTCCTTATTTCTTTAGGTATTACAATTCTACCAAGTTCGTCTACCCTTCTTAATACACCCGTTGATTTCAACATATTACCTCACTTTCTGTTCAGTCTTATTATGTGAGTGTAACTATAAAATATACAAATTAACCAATAATTAACTCTACTATGGAGTAAGTATATAATATGGGGTAGTTTAAATCAATAGGTTAAGAATAACTGGAAAAAATTACCAATTATATAGAATTTAAGATGTCTATTAAGTAATAAATCCAATGTTTATCTAAATTATTTATATTTAATGTTAAAATTAATCGTTTATTTTTATATCCTAATTTGAAATTTCTAGATATTTGATATGCTTTAATAAACAAATCATCAGCCTTTATAGATTTTGTTTTTGCCTCAGTAAATATTATTTCAATAAATCTATCATTTTGATTTACTTTTTCTATACCTTTCTTTGATTTCATACTTTCAAATAATTCTTCATACATATAAATTTCTATATTTTCACTTACTTTACCAAATCTATCTTCTATAATACCCTTGATTTTAGATAAACTTTCAAAACTATCGATTTCATTTATTAATTTATGAATTTCAATCTTTAAATCATCATCATTGACATATGAATCATCAATATGAGTATCAACATTTAACAAATTATTTTCCTCAGATGGTTCAGAAACATCTATACCTTTTAATTTAAGCACTTCGTCATTAAGCATTTTCATATATAATTCAATACCAATAGTATCTATAAATCCTGATTGCTCCGCTCCTAAAATATCACCTGCACCTCTAATTGACAAGTCCCTCATTGCAATTCCAAAGCCACTACCTAACGATGCGAACTCTTTTATTGCTGAGAGTCTTTTTGTTGCAACTTCACTTAATACTTTATGCTTTTCATACATTAAATACGCATACGCTATCTTATTAGTTCTTCCAACTCTTCCTCTAATCTGATACAACTGACTAAGTCCAAATTTATCAGAATCTAATATAATCAGTGTATTTGCATTTGGTATATCAATACCTGTTTCTATTATTGTTGTACAAAGTAAAATATCAAATTCTCCATTAATAAACTTATACATAATATCTTCTATCTCAGATTTATTCATTCTACCATGCGCAATACCTATTTTAACATTTGGTATTAATTTTTCTATTTTAGAAACTTTACTATCAAAACTATCAATTTGATTACATAATATGAAAACTTGACCACCTCTTGACAATTCCTTTTCTACTGCGTCTTTTAGTATATAATCATTTTCTTCTAACACATATGTTTGAACTGGATATCTATCATTAGGTGGTGTTTCAATAAGTACCAAATCTCTTATACCTACCATAGACATTTGTAAAGTCCTAGGAATAGGTGTTGCTGATAAAGTTAAAACATCTATTGTTGCCTTATATTTCTTAATTTTTTCCTTATGAGTAACTCCAAATCTTTGTTCCTCATCAACAACCAATAAACCTAAATCGTAAAATTTGACATCCTCGCTCAATATACGATGAGTACCAAACAATATATCTATCTGACCCTTTTTTAACTTTTCAATTAAAATTTCTACTTCTTTCTTTGTTGTAAACCTATTTAAAAGTCCAATATTTACTGGAAAACTCTTAAATCTTTCAAGAGCAACATTATATTGTTGATTAGATAAAATTGTTGTTGGGCATAGATATGCAACTTGTTTTTTTGAACACACAGCCTTAAACATTGCTCTAAAAGCAACTTCTGTTTTACCATAGCCAACATCACCACATAAAAGCATATCCATAGGATTAGGAGATTCCATTGCTTTTTTTACCTTAATCGTTGCCATTTCTTGGTCTTTTGTATCCTTATATGCAAACTCATTTTCAAATATTCGCTGATTTTCATCATCTTTAACAAATGCAAAACCTTCCTTAGTCTTTCTTTCTATTGCAATCTTTAATAGAGAACTTGCAATATCTCTTAATTTACCACTAACTCTTAATTTTGTTTTCTGCCAATCGCTATTACTTAAACTATTAATTTTTGGCGCAATACCCTCATTTGAAGAATATTTACTTATTAATTCAATCTTTTCAACGGGAATATACAATTTACCATTATCTTTATACTTTATTTGCAAATAGTCTTTAGTAAAGCTTCCCTTTTTTAAGGCCACTATACCTTCATAAATACCTATACCATGAATATTATGTACAACATAATCACCTATATTAAGTGAATTAGCACTTTTAATTTTTACTCCATATTTAAACTTTGTTCTATATTGATGTTTCTTTTCTTTATGCTTAAAAATATTATATGAACTTAGTACAACCATATTATCAATAATAAAACCATTACTTATACTTTTCTTTACAAGATTAACACAATTAGATTTACAATTATTAAAGTTAGTAATAACATATGGAACTGTTAGACTAGCAGATACTTTTTTTATTTCGCAATCGCTATCTAAACATATTATTACTTTTCTATTTAAACTTAAATAATCTTTTAAAGTTGTATTCATAAGTTCGATATTATCATCAAAATTTACCGGATTACTAGTATTATAAACATCAATATTATCCAACTTCACATTTGGTAATATATCATCTACACTCATTATATATATTCCCGATAAATACGAAATTTCCTCGAAATTTAACATAAATTTTTTAGAAATTTCATTAGAAATCATATATTCCTTTATAACATCTTCTAAATGAAGATAAGAATTATATATTTGAGTATAATTTTTCATAACTACAATTGGTTTTGATAGATATTCAATAATGGAACTTTTTTTATCAAGATTCTCAACTCTAGGTTCAACATCTATGTTACTATCAGTCAAGAATTCTGAGCAAGGATAAATATTTACTTCCTTCACATTTGTAATAGATAGTTGTGTATCTATATTAAAATACCTAATTGATTCTATTACATCACCAAAAAATTCAATTCTTATTGCATTTTCATAACCAATTGGAAAAACATCAAGTATATAACCCCTACTTGATATCTCGCCTGTTTTTGTTACTAAAGTCTCCCTTTCATAACCAGTTGAACAAAGTAACGAAAATAATTCATCTTTATTAATTTCTTCTCCTACCTTAAGATTTACTACTTTATTTTTCCAAGTACTTGAAAGTGGCAAAAATCTTAAATATCCCATTAAATTAGTGATAATTATTTTCTTATTATCATTAGAAATAATTTCATTTATAGTTTCTAATCTAGTCATTTTAAACTCAGGACTAGCAATAGAAGACATTGAAATTATAAAATCATCCATGGGAAAAAGATATACATTATTTGTATAATTAGAAATAGTATTATATAATTTATTAGCCTCGTATACAGTACTTGTAACAACTAATATATTTGAAGAATTATTTTTACATATGAAATCAATGTAAGCACCTTCCAATTCATCATTTAAACCAACTACACCTGATAAAAGGCCTTCTTTTATATTTTTAAAATTATACATGCTATTTCACCTCCAAATGCTAAAAGATACATTTTTAAATGTACCCATCTACTTTATTTTGCTATTATACTTATTCATTAAATCATTAAAAGGCATTTTAAAGTAATCATCTAACAACCTTACACACTCATCCATAACTGTATTAATTGATTCTTTTTCATAATTACTTAACTTTCCAAGAACATAATCTTTTGTATCTATCCGTTTATTATTTGAAATACCAATTTTAAGCCTTTTGTAATCTTTAGTTTTTAAATTAAATTCAATATTTTTAAGGCCATTATGCCCTGCTGAACTTCCACCTGGTTTTAGTTTAAATGTACCAATTTCAAGGTCCAAATCATCATTAATTATTAAAATATCTTCAATTGCAATATCATAATAATCTACAAACCTCTTTAAAACATCTCCTGATAAGTTTATATATTCTTGTGGTTTTAAGAAAAGCACTTTTTCTCCATATAAAGTTTCAATCGCATAAAGCCCACCAAATTTTTCCTTATCAATTGATATGTTATGAATTTGTGAATACTTATCTAGAAGCATAAAACCTATATTATGCCTTGTATTTTCATATTGTTTTCCTGGATTACCAAGTCCTACTACTAATTTCATATTACCACCATCTATTCTTAATTATTTATTTTAACTTCTTTATATATATCACTTTTTGACATATTTCTTTCCTTTGCAACCTTTTTTATTGCTTCTTTTTCAGTCAAACCATCTTCCATATACATATTAACATGCTCTTTTATAGTAATATCATCAAATGAAACAACATCTTTATTACCTTCAACAACAATAACAAATTCACCCTTAATTTCAGTAAGCATATTCATTACTTCTGATATTGTTGCGCGATATATTTCTTCAAACTTTTTACTAATTTCTCTTGAAATACTTATATTTCTATTTCCAAAAACTTCTTTTAAATCCGCTAACATTTCCATAATTCTATGGGGTGCCTCATAAAATATTATGGTCATTTTATTATTTTTTAAAAACTCCAATTCTTTTTTTCTTTTAGAACTTTTACTATTTAAAAAACCATAAAATATAAATTTACTAGAGTCAAGACCAGATGCGGTAATTGCTGGAATTGCCGCTGTTGCACCTGGTAATGATACTACATTATAACCTTTTTCAATCACTTTTTTAGTACATATTTCACCAGGATCGCTTAAAACAGGTGTGCCTCTATCTGAAACGATTGCAACACTCTTACCATCTTCTAAATAAGACAATACAACTCCTACTTTTTGCTCCTCATTAAACTTATGAAACGCTATTAACTTTTTCTTTATATCATAATGATTTAATAAATTTATAGTAACTCTTGTATCTTCCGAAAAAATTACTTCAACTTGATTTAATACTTCTACTGCACG
>ERZ779737.1048-NODE-1048-length-22923-cov-2.209682_pt1 | contig 22923 bp, 33 predicted proteins | sample MGYA00511889_ERZ779737 | MGnify/ENA primary metagenome ERZ779737 (study PRJEB29588, sample SAMEA2163575) | human gut metagenome | biome: human gut; feature: human-associated habitat; material: faeces | place: Denmark | collected 2008/2010 ... | reverse complement strand
TCACCTCCAACAGTTTCTTTGAGTGATGGCCAGGTCCTAATATAGTTGTACTGTATGAGACCCTCCAGTACCACAGGCACGTATTCCTCTCCAGAGTCTTCCCCATAAGGTAGAGGCTGATTTATATACCTTAACCATACTATCTTTTGCTTACCGGCATCAACATCCACGAAATCATTTATGATATCGGTATATCTCTGCCAGTCAACATCTTTAATCCTTTTACGCCTAGCCATACTCTAATTACTTTTTAACGGGGTAGCCGGGATCCGGACCTCCCAGAGGAGTTCTAACCCTTCGATTTACGACTTTAGGAACTACTACTACTCCGGGTCGGTCACAGATAGGCAGGTATATATCTAACCTTCCAGCCAGCATACATATCTTCTGCTTAAGTATATCTATGATTCCACCCGGTTGCATAGCTTTTACTACACTAGAAGTGGTCTTCGAGTCTGAATCTACCTGGTCAAAGAACTCCACCTCTGAAGGACCGGTTTGTATCCTCTTTACAGCTTCGGATCCTGCAGTACTGGTAGACTCCTCGGAAGATGAGGTGGAAGACGAGTTGTTGGCTATTACACCTTCGGCTGAAGCCCCCAGCATTAAAGACACCCGATCGACCATAAAATCATAAGCTGCTAGCTCCATAATTAACTGGTTTTCTAGGGCCTCATAGTACAGCTCATTATTATACTGTTCTATCGGAATTCTGTGGAGGACATCTCTATCTACTAGGGGTTGAATATACAGTTGCCATTTCTCGATATACTGTTGCTTTACCGATATAGGCATCTCCCCAAATATGTCTGAAGGTACATAGGTATCTATCAGATCATATATACTACCTGGTAGTTGGGTCTTTGTTACTTCACTTACCCCTATTGACTTTATTACCTTATACTCTTTACCGTCGTCGCTTTGATCTATCAGAGTAAGCTTTACGGTATAGAAGTCGGTATTTTCATAGAGATGACTGGAGGTCAGCTTATCTTCAACCGTCTCTACCTCAGATCCGTCACCAAAGTCCCACTTACATATGAAGGATCCGGGTAAAGGGTTTGCATATACCTTTACCTTTAAGCTTAGTCCTACGGTGGCGGATAAGAAGTCTACCTGCATAGGGCTTACAGCTTAAACTGTTCAACCAGTACCTTCGTGAGGCTGAGATTGTTATCTGACTCGTCTACGGTAAACTCGTAGAATGCCAGCATCTGGCTCAGCTGATCAAAGGTGAATGCCTTAGATATGCTCTTCACACTTTGACCTCCCTCATACATTTCCTTGGCCTTCTGTATCAGGTCAGATACTTCATCCGAAGGATCTTCTACCTCTTCCTCCTGATCGTCACCCTCTTGAGCAACTTCCTGATCAGGGTCTTCTACTTCGTTATCCTCTACTACCTTAGGATCTTCTACCTCTTCCACTACTAGATGACCATTACTCAAGGCCCTACGAATTATAGGATTGTCCTTTAAGTTGTCGGTCAACTCTACCTTCATACCCTTCAGAATCTTCAACTTCAGAGTGTGACTGTAGAATATGGTTGAAGCCGGATTTAATTTGATATACTTCGTCATGGTTATAGTTATTAAATAAAAAATGGGTAGTTTAGGGGAGTAAACCCTATACTACCCACCCAAACGTGATTCTGATATGTGTTAGGTTTACTCGATATCGGTACCGATGTACTTATCTACGTCCATGTAATCGGGGAATCCCTTAGTTGTGAATTCCTGAGAGCCGTCCAGGAGGAGAGCTGCATCCTGATACATCTTCGAGAATCCCGTGGTGATAGAGGCATAGATTGCCTGGGTCTGGTTAGATACGATTCTCTCCGACTCAAGCATGAGCTGCTTTGCCGTCAGTTTTATAGCTGCAGCTCGAGGATCTATCATCATCACCTGGTTCTCAGGTATACCTCCATGGATATAGAAGTCTGCCGATGAAGGAACCGGAGTCTTCAAGTTCAGCTTAGCATCGGTAGTTCCCATGTAACGCTGCTTGAACTCGGGCAGGTCGAGGAGCTTGATAGACTCATCCTCGTCACCAATGAGGGTCTGGAAGTTTCTACCGAGTCGAGAAGCTCGGATCCATACTCGGAGAAGATCCTTGTATACGATTCCCTCAGCCGTGGTAGTTACACCGATAACCGGTGCAGCCTCACTTCCGTCGGCCTTGTTACCGTTGATGAGAACATTGATGAGAAGGCTATCCAGAGCATAACCCAGCTGTACTCCAAAATCACGGAGGAAGATAGACATCACATCCATAGATACGTAATTACGTACCTCATCAGTTACCTTGAATCCCTTTCCGATCTTGTAAAGGCTTACGCTCTTCTGACCGAAGCTTACATTTCCGAGAGGGATAGTCTCGGCCTCATTGATCCGAGCCGGAGCAGCATCAGACATGTTCACATACGGCATGATGGTGGTGAGTGACGATACGGGCTGATCGCTTGCTATCACATTGGGATAGAAGGGTGCCTCTCGCATACCCAGGAAGATGGCCTCTCGGATAAACTCCGGTACCAACCATCGGAGATTCGGATCCGGCATAGAGAAGATGTTTTCCATGGTATCTACCTTGGGATTTACACCCAGAGTCTGGAGATACTGGTCCATAGATACACCGTACTTCTCATTCACCATCTCGTTCAGGTGAATATCAACCGGCAAATGTTTGTTTGTTCCCTGGCGATAGCTGTCCATAGACTTCACCATATCGGGAAGTTCCTTGAGGAGAGACTCCTTTATAAGCTTAGTTTCTGACATATTTTGGAATGTTTTTTTGTTTAACGTACAAGGATACGGATAATATCTCCCGTATTACCCTTAGTGATTGCGATGAAATGTACCTCGGGGATAGGCTGACCGGTGAAGGTACTGTCTGATACGCTTCCCTTTGCATTCAGGTAGTCTTTGGCTACCGGAGTATAGTTGGGATAGATACCAGACTCGTCCAATGTACCATCGGGATTTACGAAACCACATTTTGTTACATTGGTAGTCTTCACTATACCATGGATGACGGCAAAACCCTCCATCATTACGGTAACCTGAGGTTTATTAACATCCTCGGGGGGATATACCGGATACTTACTGTAGTTTACAGCTACTCCGAGATATATACCAGTACCCTTGTAGGGAGAAATGGTACCATCATCGTTGAGTACTACTGGCTGACCGGCTACTACCGTGTCACCATTCTTTACATTGAAGGCCTGATGGAGCTTATGTGATTCGCTCTTGTAGATCACGGCCTTGGGAGTAATACCCCCAACCTTATGAAAATCTGCCATAATTTGTTTGTTTAACTATTTCAGTTTACTGTTTGCGAGGTTGCTTATAGCGTCCTTTACGGTCTTCTCCTTGAACTGGTTTTCATCGTCCTTACCATCTTCTACAGACGAAGCTCGGCTGACGTCCTTTGATCCGCAGTGATTGCAATGCAGGGGGAACTTCTCCTCCAGCTGAGTAGTGTAACTCTTGTTCAGAGCCTCCAGAGATGCAACTGAAGCCTCTTTCAGAAGGCTTACTATGTTGTCATCTACTTTATCACCCATGAGTTTTGTATAGTTACCTATAACACTCTCACGGTAGCTTTCGATGTACTTGTCATACATTCCAGCCTTCTCCTTAAAGGATGCCGACTCACTGACCTCATTTTTGAGATTAGAAATCTCCTCGTTGAGACCAGCTATGGTCTTATCCTTCTCCTTAATAGACTCCTTCAGTGAGTTTATCTCACCGAGTGTAGCCTTAACCTGACTGAGTACTTGGCTGAGAGTTTTCTCTTTACCCTCTTCCAGGGTGAGATACCCGCCTCCAAAAATACTATCCAAGAAGGCCTTAATCTCCTGATTCTGTTCGTTCATATTGTTTATGTTTTGGATTTGAGGTTTCATTTGGTTATCCCTCCTATTAGAAAAACGGGGAGTATCGAGATTTGACTTAATATCCTTGTAGTCCATCTGTGACCACTTTCGATGAGGGTCCTCTAAGAACTTTCTCTGATCCTCTGAAAGAGACATCCCTTGGCTATGGGCATATTGGATATTATTTATTACTCCGTCTACGATTTTCTGAGCATAGGGATCGGCTCCATGCCATACCAGAGAGGTTTCCTTATATGATATGATTCTGGTAGCTATCCTACAGATAAGCTTTCCTTCCTCATCATAGGTTCCCATCTTATCATAGAACTCCCATATATCATTGAACTTATGAGAGGGTTCCCACTCGAACTCAACCGTTACTGAATTAGAGTGTATAGAGGGAGGGTCCATCATAATACCTCTGGCTATACGGGGATTAGACATACCGTCTATCTTAAATATTCCGTTTATACCAGAAGGTATTATTATACCATCTACTTCATAGCTATCCTGCCACTCAACAGACTTCACAGCTCCAATGGCATTACCCACGTCCATATCATGGTCCAGGTTTATGGTCTGGCCAACCAGTAGAGGCATTGACTCCTTTAATACCTCAGCACTGAAGTAAGTAGGATTGTAGTTCTTAGATACCACCGTAGAACTAAGCATACGGAACATAGGCTCTATGAACTCTTCGTCCTTGGGTTTTAGCATCTCGGGTGTTACCTCGGGAGAGAATGAATTAAAATTGAGAGAGCCTCCCCACATACCGAATCTCTCAATAGACTCCTTATCCTTCTTGGTCGCCTTATAGAAGTTGTCTGACAGTGAACCGCTAGCTACCTTCTCGGGTACATGGGATACCATCAGACTGTGACCTCCGGATATAACCATTACATCAGTAAATGACTGACTACTGGTTAGGGTTTTCTTTGACTTAGACATATTTATCTGGGTTTTGAATCTTGGTCTTTTCTTTTAGGGTTAGGATTGTTCTTGTCCCGGGTCTTTCTATCTGACTTGTCTTTATCCTCTTCTCTCTTTCGAGATTTAGCGCTGTCATCTACATCTTCAGTATCATTGGTATCCCTAGATACTCGGGGTTCATCTTGATCAGGAGAATCGTATCCCATAGCCCAGGCATAATCGAACTGAGATATAATTCCCTGATCATACAGAGCATTCAGGTTACGTATCTTATACTCTATAGCTTGCTGTACCTTAACTTCATCTGATACAGTAGAGGTATGGAATATGATGTTTATACCCTTGTTATTAAAACCGGCTAACCTTAATTCTAGAGAGTAGAAAAACTCGAGAGCAAATTTCAATAACTTTTGTATATTCCTTAACTGAGATATCATCTTAGACAGCGCTATGCCTGCCCCACCCTCAGTTCCGTTCTTACTGTTACTTGTACCTATAATAGAACCGTTTACTCCAAGTCCGTTAGCTACAGACTGTTGGTTCATATCCCACGGCAAGTTTATGTTGGATAGAGTTGATGTAGTAGAATTCATCTTGAACTCATGGTCATCAGAATATCCTGCCACAACGCCATCATTCATACCGTCCCGTATATTCCTCTTGAGATCCCTAAGAGTATTCTTCAACCTAGCTTTGTAGGCTCCTGAGGATTCGTTGGGCTCTCTTGCAGGTTTTGCCATCTTTACCTCCAGGAATCCAACTAAGCCCATCAACTCCATGATATGTTTGAAATTTTTTCTCATGGTATGCTGACCAGCTATTGAATCCAAAGCGGCCATAAAGGGAGGTACTCCGTATGGTTCATCGGTATCATTATACATACCGATATACAGATAAGTCTCGGTATTCAGTTTGATATACTCCTCACCCATACCATGTACTCTATTACAGTTTCTCTGATACGGGTGATATACTCCATCATTTAACCTACGGAATTTTATATTCTCGGGGTTAAGGAATAGGATGGTTGAAAGTCCGTCCAGGTTTTTATTTGGCACACCTTCCACGGATATGGCTCCGCCTACTAACAACTGTACTATGAACTTATTTACCAGTCCGTCTATACCAGCTGTATACTTAGACCACTTCTTACGAGCTTCCAAAAGATGATTCCTCATCTTCTCGGCCTCTTTGGGAGTGTTATTAGGGAAGGTTATCTCATGACCGGTGTTAGCCAGTTTGAACATATCCTGAAGAGCTATACTCACATCAGGATTTACCTTGTACAAATCTCTTATTAGAGGTATTAGCTCAGTTCTAAAACTGGGTGTTACAAGCTTTATACTGTCATGCAAACCCGTTAGTATGGTTTCCTGAGTATTGTCCTCAGGAGCTGATACTCTTCCGGGAGATATCACAGAAACAGGGTCATCAGACCCACTCTTCTTTTTGAACATGCCCTGGAAGAATCTTGACAAACTTTGTTTCATGTTATTCTGGAATTACTACGTTTTGATTCTTACCATGTGACCTTATGTGGTTGGTTATGGCCTTTCCAAATATAGAATCATCTGAATAGGTCTCTCCCTCTAGGTCCATATCTACAGAAGAGGAAGCAGACCTATGCTTTCCTTTTGCAATAGGTCTGCCGCTACCATCATAGATGAAAGTGTAAGCCTCTTGTATAAAGAATGGATCTTTTACGATGATGTTGTCTTCTCGGATATCCCTTTCTAAGTTTTCGATTATTACAGACCTATTCTTGTTGGTGGTCAACCACCCAGGTACCTTCGACTCTTCTGGCCTAGACCTCTTCTTTCCCTTTAGTAGTTTGGTATAGTAATACAGGTTAGGATATCCCTCGGTTTCAAGTATGGATGTTACAGCAGTACCAACATCATTGGTCTCTGGGGCTAAACAAGCATAATGATACAGAGTACCTATATCCCCCAACAACCGAGCATACTGATTAAGAGGTATCCTACCTTTGAAGCAAGCCACTTCCTCACCCTCTCGAGTCATTACTGTAAAAGCTGAGTAGTCAGTAGCTCTACCAGTAGCACAGTCAGCTCCAAGGAAATATTCGTGAGTATCATCTGGATCATTAAACTGTCTATATTGACCTTTCAACCTCTTACTAATTACGGGATAATCCCATAAGCTATCTTCTATAGCCTTTATATCAGTGAGATCAAATACAGTATTACCCGATGATAAGAAGTCTCCATCTATCTCCTGGGCTGTTCTACGAGGACCAAGGGCAGCAGCCATTTGATTGTACCAATTAAGATCTCTATCTGGGTGCATTTGCCAGTATAGTCTTATTGGGTTAAATGGATTACCCCCTGCTATAGCATCTACCCAAGTAGAGTGGAAAAAACCCGAGGCTCCATAAGGAGTACTGTTTATGATAGCAGATCCTCCCGTAGACAGGGTAGGAAATGCTGCAGCCCATACAGTAGAAGCCCATCTTACGATTGCCGCCTCATCTATCACAAGCAAAGACAGAGACTCAGAACGACCTGCTTGATCAGAAGTAGGTAGTGACTCTATTATAGAGCCATTTGAAAACTCCATAGAAGATACTGCACCAAAATCTCCCTGCCTACCGTTTACTATGGGTACTTGAAGATACCATGGCAAGTTCTTATACATGAACTTTATCTTTTTCAGTACCTTCTTCGCAACGTTATCCTTAATGGAGATAATGTTTATCTTCTTGTTTGGGTGATACATTGCCAACCACAAACAGTACATAGATATCAACTCTGTTAGTCCAGCCTGTCTGAACTTGAGTATTATATTGAACCTGTGTTTCAGAAACTGTAGCAATACAGACTTCTGAAATGGGTATAGGTTAAAGTTCACCATACCCATCACGGGGTTTACCACATAGCAGAAGGTTGAAAATAGGAAGGGGTCTTTGGGGACTCTGGATAGTATATCTATCTCCTCCCTAGTCAACTCCTTCTCCGTAATATCTATCTTCTTCTTCGCCATAATGAATGAAAAATGTTAAAACTCGTAACTCAACTTTAAGAAAGGTTCATACCCAAGCCCTTTCTTGATACTTGGGTAGTAGTTGACATTAAGTCCCAATTCATAAGAAAATTTTCCAGTATCGTATTTAATCCCCAAATTGAGATCATGTAAGTTTGATACAGGTCTGAACATATATTCAGGAACTATGCTTAGCCTATTAAAGAACCCCCTGTTTTTGAAGGTTAATTTACCATCAAGGTAGTTATATTGATACCTATTGAGATTTATGTTATGATTGTGGGTCATAACTACTCCCTCCGGATTCATAGTAGTTAATGATAGATCAGTATCATTCAATATCATTTGTATCAACTTGGGAGAATTGGGATATTCAGTTAGAAATAGTGGCTTATATTCTATGATGGTAGAGTCTCTTGTATGTATTTCTACCGTAGTATCCCTATATACTACTTTCTCTATCTCAACGGGTTCATTACGATATACAAATACTGACTTAGGAATATTGATATTCTTGAACTCTGTTTTGGGTACATAAGGTTTTTCAAAGTAAACTGTATCTACCTTAGATGTAACAGCTTTCAGCTGGTCCCTTAGTTTTACATTACGGTTTATCAAATGGGTTATTAATAAACTAGTGGCTATCACCAATAAAACAACAAAGATTTTTTTCATGGTTTTTATGTTTTTAGTTTTCTTTATTTACCCTCCCTCCTAAAGAGTGTAAGTTAAATATATTACTCCTCTTTAGGGGGGTAATATATTACGCACGCATATATGCGCATACACCCGCCAGTATATCAGTTCAAGATTTTAAGGCCTTATTTTTGTTCTTTTCTAGACATATTTTGGCCCAAATTCCCACTTCATATACTGACCCTTTGGTTATAGTATTACGGGCCTTATTTAGCCAATATGTCCTATTATTAGGATCAAAATATATCTTAAATTCAGGAGGAAAGCCCATGATTATACGGAATTCTTCCAACCCCATCACCCTTCCGTGAGGGTTAAACTGTCTATTTGACGGTCTTATAGTTAATGGATACGCATCTAACCTATTACGGTATACTCCGGGCAAAGTTTTCATCTTGTGTGTCTTCATAGGCCACTTAAATTCATTCTTAAACTCACCTCTCCACAGATTTTTCACCTCTTTTACCGTCAAAGTACGTTTTAGAGGGTCTTTATAATGATACATGGCCAACTTTTTACTAGATTCTTCCCTAAAATTGAGCTCTTTTCTCACTTTCTTTTCAATATCCCTTACCGTCATAGGGACATTTACCCTAAATAACCGCTCAAATTGAGATATATGGTATTCACAGTCTCTTCTTACACCCACCATTATGAGCCTTTTACGACTTTTTTGTGAATTGCCAAATTCCATTACCGAATGACAATGGGTAATTATCTCGTACTGGGGTAAATTATGCTCAAATTCCCCTTTTGGAATAAATTCTAGTAACTTTGGGAGGTTTTCTAGAATAAATACTTTAGGTAAAATACGCTTTAAACTAGCTAGGTATAAATTAAGGGTTGGATCTTCCCGGGGTTTACCCAAAGTTTTCTTACGAGAGTATGAGAATACACTGCTATGTCCACAAGAGGGGGACCCAAGTACTATATCAATATCCTCTCCGAAGAAAGGTTCTGGGTCTCTAACAAAGGGAATCTCCCCAAAATTAAGCTTCCACTGCTCTTCTTTGGGAGTATGGAAGATAGCTCGGGGTTCTACATTACCCACTAAATGATCCCTGAATGGGAATAACAGAGCTCCTTGAGCTCCACATATACCAAGAACTTTCATATAAATAAGTGTTATATATTATGTACTAGAGGGTATTGCTAAGAACTATTGAATATTGCAAATATTAAAAAATCAAATATCATGAAAGTAGGCGACTTTTTACTAGTTATCGGACCCGGCTTCTTCGAAAAGGCTGAAGTAGTATCTAAAAACAAGAAGGTTTATACCCTCAATAACGGTATAAAATTAAATCGTCACAGAGTACCTCTTAACTCTAAGATGAGTATAGAACCATGGGACGAGGTAAAATTTAACTTCCTGAAGTCTAAAAGGGACATGACCAAAACTCTAGAAAGGGTATCAACGATAGTCAAGAACTATAAAGGGTCAATGGAAGATTTTATATCGGCATACAGTAAGATGAACAGGATATTAAAGAAGTTAGAGAATGCTAAAGAATGACCAGAAAAAACCCAATAAGATAGAAGTAGTAAGCAGTGGTATGAAGGAAGATGATATAAACTCGGACATTTTGATGATGTCAGATGATGCCATCAAAATAATGAGCCCGGGAGAATATCAAAAGACCTTCCTAGTACACAAGGGGGAGTACTTCTATCACAGGGATGGGCTACCAACCACCATCAGAGCGGCTGAGAACATGTATAGGATTATTGCCTATGAAACTGGTATGAATCCTATACAAGTAGCCCTAACCCTGGAATATTGGATAAAGATACAAAGGGTATACTACCTGAAGTTCCTTACCCTACAGATCCCGGGTATAGGGGTACTGGGATTCAAGATGTATAAAACCAAGAAGAAGGAATATCGCATAATACCTGAATTATACACGCACCCCAACATAATCAAATATCTCAGAGATCACTTTGAAATTCCTGACGAATTGATAGATGATTATGAAAGTACCCATGATGAAGTAGAACAACAGGAAAGGGAAGAAGAGATATCATTAAGGGAATATCAATATAGAGAGGCAAAGGAAGAATTAAAACTTGCTATGAACGAAATAGCAAGCTTAAACCGGAAGATAATGGAAATGGCCGAAGAAAATAAGGCCATCAGACTAGATACTAAACGTCGCATTCTAGAAAAGAAAGCATACTGGGAACAAAAACTAAAAGACAAGAAACTAGTATCTAAAAAGAAGAAGAAAGCATACGCTATGAAACTGGAAGCTTATAGAAAAGCAAAAGTCCGAGGGGATTTAGAAAAAATGAGATCTCTATTCCCAAACCGAGTAGCTAAGTTAGAAGCAGGCCATTCAAGATTCATAGAAAAAATCCGAAGAAGATATAAGGTAAGAGAAATAAGAAAGGCCTTATATAAAGAATATGAAGAGAATTGGGAAAAAGGCCTATACCCCAATCAACCAGAAAAGACCTACAGAGGATTCATGGCAATATACAGGGCCAGACTTTACCAAGAATTGGAAAAGGCAGGCCTAATGAATATAGAGAATTATAAAAAAGCATTACTAATAAAACTAAAAGCATGTGGTATGGATTTTGGGAACTACTTAACCAAATGAGTAAGGGTTCCAATTTAGGTAAAGCAACTAGCCTGGGTATAACAGGCAAGGTATTATATGATAAAGCTAAAGAAGAGGGTATAACCTCCTCTAAAGAATTCAAAGATGGAGTACATACTTCAATTATACTTATATTCTTATTCATAATATTAATAACTTTACTATCATGGGTATTATAGAAAGCCTTTTGATTATGTCCTATGTATTGGGCCTTATATTTGTATGGTACATTAAGCGTAATATTGATGTAAACGCTTTATGGGGGGTATTACTTATAATATGGGCATTAAGTCCATTGATAATACCAGCTGGTTGTGTATACTGCTTAATTGAGTACCTGGATGATAAGATCATGAATCGTAAAAGGTAACCAAGTACTGCAAACGGGGGGAGTAAGTAATCCTTGCTCCCTTTGTTGTGTGTTCATAGATATCGTAGAGACTCCTTATATTAGCGACCCAAAACCAACTTCCAGTAAAAGGGGACTACGGTGTCCCTATCGAAAAATTAAAATAAAATAAAAATAGGGGACAATTTAGCCCCCTATCTTATTATGTACCCATATAGTTTTTTATAATTCTTTTATTAGATCAAAAACTATATTAATAAATTTATTTGCTTTTTCAACTTTTATATTTTTTTCATTTACTAAATAAGATAGTAAATATTTTTTTACTTTTTCTTCCATAGCTTTATTATTTTGTCTGGGTTGTTGCTGGTTTGTTTTGTTTGGGTTGCTTTGGTTCAGTCATTAACTGTAAAAATTGCTTTATTGATTCGCTCTTTTCAGTGTTACTGTTTGCATCCGCAATTATATTTATATCTTGATATATTGCGGTTGCATATTCTTTCCATGATGCCTTTAATTTGTTTAGTTCCTCTTTTTTATTGCGGAATGCAATTGCGGTTGCCATAAATCCGTCTAACTTTTTTCTTAATTTCATTCGCAAATTCTTTTTCTCTTTGTCTGTTTTGCATTCTGCAAAAATCTCTTTTTTGTAGATTGATTTTCTTTCGTTCGTTACGAAAAGATCATTACCGATTTTCAAAATTTCATTCGTTTTCATAATTCTAAAATTTTTAAGTGTTAATAAATAGGGTTTATTTGTCTTATTTCGATATACAAATATAGGAAAAAAATTAATACGTTATCGCCCTGACGCCGATTTTTTCTAAAAAATCTTGAGGACTGCTCTGGGATAGGGTAGGGATCATCTCTATACTCAAATGGAGGGATCACCCTTGAGGCCTAATTGGTTGTTTGTGAATTTGGCCTTAGCTGGTACCAAGAGGTACCTTATAGTACATTTATGTACTAACCGTACAAATACTCCGTTAGCCGGTAGGACTTGAGGCCTGTTGACCATGGAGGAGTGTATAATGGTTGAATAGGTTTGAACAGGTTGTTAGCATATATAAATAAAAAATTCTCATCAAACCCGGTGTAAAACCTCCCTTCATAAATATCCCTCTAGAGCAATAAATTCACTCGCCAGTATAATTATTACCCCATAAAATTCACTTTCTAGAATATATATGTAATAAAAGTGCTCTCAAAAAAGCTCATCTTTCTATATCTCTATACCTAAAAGCGAAGCTGTCAATTATAAGGCCCAAGGGTACTAGAAGGTACTTTATTTAAGATGGACCTAAAGCCCTATTTTATGTACTCATATAAAAGCCATAGTACAACACAAGGGTGGGAGCTTTTTTAATAGCTCCCTGAATACCCTATAAGGCTCGTGATATAAAGGGGGAGGGGGTAATTAATAATATATTACCAGGACCTCGGTTTCATCTATAGTAGTAAAGAATGAAATATCCATCTCAGAAGGATAAGCTAATCCTTTAGGTTGATAATGATCCATACAAAAGGGACTTGTTAGATAGTCCTTTCGATCATTGATTCCCCATAGCTTAGCTATTTCCCTATGTATGCTAGTTACTTCGGAATCATCTATTGATAATACCTTAGTATTTCGATAGACTACTTGAAAGAAGAAGTCTATCATAGAGAAGAGATTGCAAGATTCGGTAAGCTTAGCTACCCGGCTTTTATTAAAGCACCATGAAAAGAGTTCTTGAAGATATTCCTTCATAGTTCCATCGTATGAAAGGTAAATCTCTGAACTATTTTCAGTAACCTTTCTAGTAATAGCAGGGGGAAGATTCCATTCAGTAGGGGCTCTGAATATTCCCAAAGGAAATGACATTGAGAAGTTTGTCTTCTTTTGGATGTCTGTGTTTTGAGTTTCCATAATGTTTGTGTTTTTAAGGGTTTATATCTTTTTATCTTTATTCCGATATGCAAATATAATAATAAAATAATTAATGCAATAACCCTTATACACCTTTTCCATGAGGTCAGTCTGGAGTAAGAGATTAAGGTACCATATAGTGCCATAACTACTATTCAATAAGGCTTATTGGTCACTTTTATTTATGACCATAGTTAGTAAATGACCACGTATTCTAAGAAAGTACTGTGGAGATGAGCTTTATCGCTTTTCTACATTATGACTTTCGAGCTCTTATTAAGTAGCCTATGTGGGTAAAGTCATCAAAATTGAACACGTAGCTAAAATGGCCATCATATTATATATAGGGGCTTGGTGGAAAATCCCCTATTTTTGACTACGTGTTCATTTAAGTGGTACTCCTAGTGTACATTTGATGATATTCTACATTTTGGATTTTAGTGTTCTGTGAATACGTGTTCAATAAGAGGTACTTCCAGGTACCTTAGATGACATTTAATAGATGGCCTTATTGACCCAATTCAAGTATACCTAAAAGCCAGGAGGAATATAGGTAGAGAGGCCTAGACAGCTGTGTAGCTCTATGGTGGCTATAGTAGCCTCTCCCCTCCTTCCCCCTTAGGTTTAATTTATTATGGCCCTACCCTTTTATTTATATTAGGTTTGAATGATTGTGAAGAGAGGAGAGATGAGTTAGAGATGTGTGTTTTTATATTAGATTTATATTGGTTCCTTTTGGGATTTTTTTCCCTCTCCCTCCTCCCTGTGATGAGACTGATTTTTGGTGCTATGTTTTCTCACCCTTTTCCAAGTCAAAATTGAAGAACTGCGGGACTGACTTGAATACGTGTATGTTATAGCTTCATCTTTCTGATTATTTCATTGTATAGGGTTATTATATATTTATATTGACAGTAGGTTTTGGTGTTTAGGGTTAGGGGTAGGATGTTGGAGTATAGGTTTTTGTCTATATTGGATTCTATGAAGAATCTGATTGTGGATTTTGGTGTTTGGAGGAGGGTGTTGTGTATACCTTGGTCTGGTTCATATAGGTTTAGTAGAATCTTAGTATAATCTTCTACCTTCTGATGTCTTTCTAGTAGTTCGATTAAGATATCAATATGATCCATATATTGGTATTGTTTTTAATGGTTTGGTTACATTTATGGTTAGTTTGCCTTGGTGTACATTTTAAGGGTTGGTTTTTTTGATCTCCTGGGTTTTTATCCTTGGACTTTTCCCTTAAGTATTTCAGCCATTTAGATTGTATTCTTCCCCAATATCGAACTCCTTCAGGTGTGAGGTTCCAGACGAATAAAGAGTCTACTATCTCGGGATTAACTTTTGTAATACTGTTTATAACAGTGGGTAGATCATAATCTCTGAAGGTTTCATTGTAATTTAATATATTAGCTTGTATTTTAGACTCTAGTTTGTTTTCCCTAGCAAATCTTAAGAATAGTTTTGCTAGCTCTCTAGAAGTGAGGTTAGTCTTTATCTGGGTCATCTTGGTTTTCAGGTTTTATGGTTGATATATGTTCTATCCATTGTTGATTTAGATAATACCAGAATGAAGGCAATCTTTTAGTATGTGCCCAATTGAAGCAGAATGATAGAGGTGTTTTGGGCCTTGATGGGTCTACTATCTTTATCCTATAATTATAGGCATTCTCTAAGTATGTCTTAAGATTTACCTTATAACCACAGGCTTCTGAGATATATTCCTCTATTTCCTCTCTTAGTCCTTTCTTTTCAATGAACTTGAGGAATTCTCCTATATACCAGCTTATATCCATATCCTTTGTAATTTAAGGAGGGAGAGCTTATATCCCCCTCCAAGTCTTTTATCTTATTGTAACTATCTTTTTCCAAACTCTAGCCCTCCATTCCTGGTCTATTTGGCTCATAGCTTCAAACCCTAACGAAGTGTATTCCCAGTCTGGAATATTCTCTATAGCCTTCTCTAAGCAATGGCCCCATAGTGATAGAATATAGATGAAGTTTGTATCGGTGATATCCCTGAATATATCTATCGAGGTAGAAAGTACTATGGCCTCATCCATAGATTCTAAAATGAATCCTATGAATACTGGGACAGATCCTTCGGGTATATCCCTGTCGAGTACCAAGCGACCGTAATCAGAGGCTGATAAGCCCTTAGATGAGAGAAACTCTTCGAACTCTTTATTTAGTTTGTATTCCAGGCTTAGAGAGTCCTCCGATGCAGCAAACTGATATATTTGTTCCAGATAGTTCTCATCCTTGGCCACTGGGATTATGCCCTTATATTTTGTGTTTTTTGCCCTAGCCCACTTCTGGAATATGAATGAGAGAGGCAAGCATCTTTGTAGGCCATCTTTGACTATTTCCTCCAGTTCCCATGGGGTTAGTCCTGATTCCTCCAGAAATCTTTCGTATATCCCCATGTTCTTCAGATTGTTTATGAATCGCTTTGCCCTGAGAGTTTCTCCTCGAGTTAAGAATATATGCTTTCCCATGATTGTGTATGTTATTAGGTTAAGGTTTTTAATTAAAGGGGGCAGAAGTTTACTGCCCTCGATTGGCTATGTTACATTAGGTGTTTCCAAAGATATACCTTCCATTTGCTGTCTATGTCTACCCAATAGGAGGGACCCTCGGGAGTATCTTTCCATTCGAAGGTTCCTGAGATTAGCTTCTCTACTACCTGGACCCAGATATATTCTATAAATCTCGGGTTAGCCTCCATCAGATTGTCTATTTCCTCTGGGCTATATTTTCCCAGTAGGTCTATTGAAGCTGCTGTCATTACCATGTACAAATAAGGGAAAGTTACCCTATTGGATATAGATAATCCATTCGGTAGTTGAGCTTGTATCCGATGGTCTATTACGCATTCGGGTACTTGGTTCTCCGTAAGGAAGTCCTGGAATATCTTGTAGATCCGAGTTTCCATGCAGGGTATCTCTCGAGATACTACCGAGCTCAGGATATCTAGAGAGTTTATAGGTTTTAATGGTGGGAATGGAGCCTGATTGCTCTTGTTCAAGATGAGCAGATATTTGACGGTGAAGTATACTGGTAGTCTGTATTCCATGGCCTTCTCTATCCTCTTTTCGACTACTTCTCGGCCTATTGGGTCTGATGATCCGGTTACGGTTTCGATGATAGGCTCCGTGAGCTGGTGATAGTCCAGTACTTCCATGAGAGCCTGAGTTGTTTCCTTAGCATTGAATTCGATTTTCATAGTGTTTAGATTTTAGGGTTATTAAATGTTGTACTTATGTACAATGATTATTTGTCCGTTTGGGTAGAACCGATAATGAGGATATTCTAGATATTCCCCGTCATCAGATCTGTTGAATATTGCATTTTCCTTTACCAGAGTAGTCCTGAGAGTCTTTATTGAGTTCTTAGATCTGGGCATGAATTTATAGGTATAGCTGAACCATCCGATTCCTTCCCGGCAAAGAACCTTGACTAGTTTATATTCCTTGTTTATGTGAGGATTCTCCGATTTGTTTATCTCCCAGCTTATGAATGATTTAATTAGCTTGGGATCGTAGTCGTTGATCGATTTGATTATTAGGTTTTCCATGGTTTATATTTTTTATCTTTTTCGATATGCAAATATAATAATAAAATACAAAATATATTCATTTATTCCCAATATAATTCTCCGTCATCTTCTCGGAGAGTTATGGATATAGACCAGTAGCCCTGATAGATATTTACGGAGAATATGGGCAACTTAGAGGACCACTCCCGTACCTGAAGGTATTCAGATTGGGCCCGAATGGGTATCCTCAGTTTATAGTATTCCCCAAAGTCATCAGATAACTTAGTTATACTCCCTTTACTATGGGGGTTAGGATCCCATTGATCCTCGAATTCTTTAAGGATCTCTTGTATCTTTGACCTTACTATGTTGGGTATTTCCCCTAATTCATACAGGTCTTTAGAGCATTTGAGGATTAAGCCTTTGTCTTCCATTTTATTCTTATTATTAGGTTATGGTTGGTTGAGTACTTAATTAGTGTATTGTTCAGGTCTATCCTAAAGTAGTCCTTGTACTTTTGCTGTTTGCATCCCTTTATGATGATGTCAAAGTATAGTTCCATCTCTCGTAATACCTGAGTGAATGTACGGGAGCTTGATATAGGATGACCTAACTTCTTTTCTAGAGTTGGTATTACTAGATCTCTCCTCATATATACTTTGTCATGATTGGGAGTAAACCTAAATGAGTCTAAAACCTTAGGATCTTGGCTACCAGCCAATTCTATGATAGAATCAGCCAGAGCTTTATAGAGTATCAGTCTCCCCTCTATTGTCTTTATGCTATTCATAATCTTCTACAAATACTACTTTATCACCCTTGAAAAAGTTCTCATGGTTATAATCATCATACTTATGGCAAGCATATTTCTTTTCGCATCTTACGAAATGATCTCTTACCCATATAGGAGCCTTTATATCATCCTTCAGTCTGAAGTAGTCTCCCATTTTTACATACCTAAGCTCTATCTTTTTCATGGTACCCTATTTTATAGAATTTATATGTGTCAGTACAAATAGCCAGTGATGGTGCAAATTAAACCAGAATTCTAAGCCCTCTTTTCTCTTTGACCATAGAGTGAGGCATACAAAGAATTCCTTGGCATCATCACTCTTAGAACTTTTTAGATATTTCTCTAGAATTGCCATCCTAGTTTCATCTCCTTCTAACGATATCTCCTTTCTTTCTTCTTTGATAACCTCTACTACGGTATCCAGTAGACGAGTTCCACCTATCTGTCTTATTTGAAGGAACTCCTTGAGTAGTTTGATTTCAGCCTTAGTCATATTGCTTGGGTTTTTATTTTTATATATGCAAATATAATCTTTTATATTTATATCTGCAAATATATTTATAATAAATTCACCGGCTTAGACGCGAGTTCTAGAGAATAAGTGCATATTCTAGTATGATTTATAACATATAAAAAGGGAGACTCTAGAAAAGTCTCCCTTCGATTATCCTTAGTCTTTCTCTTCAAGGAGTAACTAAGTCCTCCACTTGATAGAGTAAATCGAGGTCTGAAGGATTTACTACCACAGTCTTCAGAATATTAGAGGGGATATCCAATACGTCTATCTCCTTCTTGCCGTCTTCTGAGTCCCTTAAGTCAACTATAAGACCAGTAGCCTCTGCAGATCTGAATATCATACCTTGGCAAGCATCATCCAGGTCTCGGATCATAATTCTGGATAGAGTGCTTTCATTGTATAGGCATTCATATTTCACCTTACCCTCCTCGTCAACTAGTCGATGGAATAAAGGTGAATGGCCTGTAAGAGTACGTATCTTCATCTTAGATACCGATACTACTCCGTCCAGTACTACGTTAGAAGCCGTCTGGAAGAAGTTCTGCCTTGTTACCCTTATATCAGTAACTGCAAGAGTTTCTGAGAAAGGTTCATAGGGTAATCCGAATACCTTTATTACAAGGCCCTTCTTTATAAGACTATTTACCAAGGGAATAAGTTCCCTAATAGTGTATGACGGTTTATCGATATGTATCGCTTTCTCCATTGGGATCAGGTATTTCATCGGTTAATATTTCTATATTAGCTCCGTTAAAGCTATCTATTACTTCCGGATCTTCGATGTCTGACAGGGGACTTATTTCTGAAGGTGTCTCAGGGAATTTATCCCGAATAGCCTTAGAAAGTTCCTCAGCTTTTTCCGAAGATATGTAGGGCATGGATATAAAGAGGATTTGTTCATATACCTCTCTAGTAAGAGGTTGATCACCACTACCTCCGAGCCAACCATATACTATCAGATTGGTAGCCCAGTCTTCGATGATCAATTTGATATCCTCATCAGCGGCCAGTATTTGATATTCACCTAACTGAGTGTGGAATATTTGACCGTCTTTGGCAATTTCCTGGCCTATCGTTATCTGCTGTGTACCAGATGGCATTATGATAGGGGTAAAGGGTTCTGAGCTACTAGTAGCTTTTACGCATAGTTTGATACGGATTGTTTTCATAGGCATTTATTTTTTATTATTCATGCAAATATAATCTTTTATATTCATATCTGCAAATTTATTATCCGGGAAGGATAGTCGCTATCTCTGGGTCTTCGGCATCTCGATCGATATTTTCCATGATCTCTCGTCTTATTTCATGATGTTCTTCTTCGAATATATCTTTGACTCCATGATAGTCTGCAGTTATAGCTTCTAATTCAGTTTTCTTGATAGATAATCCCTCTTTTGAAGTATCTATGCCCTCTTGTTTGTTGGCAACTACCTCGGGTAAGTCTTGGAAGTCATAGTGGGCCTCGATGTATTCTAGTTCTTTAGACCTATCAATTGATGACATTTGTTTCTGTATAAAGTCCAGAGCTTCTTCCTTAGTAATACCTACCTCATGTACTTCTATATTGTTTTGCTGATTGAACTGATTAAATATATTAGGAGTTCCTGCACCTGACAATGTCCTCAGTATAGAATGGAGATTGTTAGTAGTAGACTGTTTTACCGTCAGCATCTTTCCGACTTCTGAAGATATAAAAGGTACATAGTGGTTCCCTTGACTAGCTTTCAATATGCCTAACTGTTGGGATGCCTCCATTCTGTCCTCTATAGCCATGCCTATTATCGCTCCAGTCATAGATTCCAATATTTTATCTATATGTTCTTTGCTGAACATACGATTATCAAATAACTGATCTCTCATCTGATCCTGTATTATGACAGACTCACATTTGAGAAATACCGATAATTCTGACATAGTGTAGTTCTTACCCCATAGCATGCCATTACCCATTAACCAGGTTTGTATAGCAACCCGGGTAAGAGATTCTCTAGCCTTATCTGCATTCTCTGAATCAGAGTTAGCTATTCGGGCCAACTCGGTTATACCGGCTCCTCTGGGGAATCGTTGTATCTTATCCATGATCATAAAGTTTATATTTAATAGTTAGGGCTAGATCACTATTTATATACGGTAGTGCATTCACATCTACCTTTCCCTAAGCATTCAAAGGGTCTGTTTCTTTCCAATCGTTTAATCCCCGTTATCGTTTTTAGGTCTGTGCACTACTACAAAATAGCCCCCAATCGGGGGCTATTTTTTGTGTGTATGATTAATCTATGTCATACCATATATGACTTCATCTATAGACTTACAGTTTACTTTTCCATTTTTTCCTGGGCTTTGTCTAGTTGCTTCCTAAGACGAGAGTCCTCTATCTGCTTGTGCTTTTCGGGGAATAGCTCTTTTCTAGCGGGTATTACGTAGTTAGCATAAAAATACCCAAAGAACTTCTCTGAGAATGCTTTTCCCCGCCTTTTGTTTGAAATACTCCAGAACTTTATCTCATACTGTCTAACCAGATTTGAGAACATGTTGTAGTCAAATACTCGATTATTATCCTCAAAAGTTTTACGATCTTCGTTTAGTTTCTGGATAAATTCTTCACCGAAGGCCTTCATAAAACCTTTCTGATCTACCTTAGCTCCGTTAAGGTTAAACTTCTGGATGTACTGATTGACTTTCATAGTTGGTAATTTTATTGATTATACATTCTATGTTTGATGGTACCTGGAATATGTATCCATATTTACCCTGAGACTCTTCATAGTATGATCTCCATTTGGTATGGTCAAAATAGAACTTCTCCTTGTGGGTATCTTTCTTATCTACCCCTGTGACATATAGAAAGTCCTTGCCGTTATTTGGGTCTATTACGAAAGTAGGATGGCTGTGATAGTTAGGATTTATCAAGAAGCCCCTTATTACATAGTCTGGTAGGCTTTTCTTATAACCCTTACTATATTTACCTTGACCTATGTATATAGCAACATCTTGTACATAGGTACCTACCTCTAAAGGTATGCCTCCATCCAACACCATATTTATAGAGGTTATATCCCTATCCAAGGGTAAAGTCATTACTTTCGCTTCGTACATTTGCTTTTCTTTTTAGGTTTGACCTTCACTGGCATATAGTCTTCTATTTCACTTAGCCTATCTGTTACTAAGGCATATACAAATGTCCTTATAGGCCTGAAGAAGTACTGATGAATGTTGGAGTCATGTATATATAGGTGATACAATATCCAGAACTTATTTTGTACTGAGGTCCTTACTTTCCTTTGTATGAGGTATGTCCTTACACATTCTTTATGTAGCAATAAAAGTTCCCTTTTGGACCTCTTTATAGCTTTCTCATCTAACCCTATTATCATAGCCAATATATGTATAAAAAGCCCAGCCATCCTCTTAAAAACCCTACTGTAAATTATGAAAACCTAGAGGATAACTGGGCTTATGGTGTATTGAACTTAGATTGCTACCTGATCTTTAACATACTGTGATTTGTATGCCTTGTATGCCTTTTCGGCTTCCTTGAACTCCTTAGAAGTTTTATCCTTTATTCGGAGCATCTTCAGCTCCAGCTGATGGACCTTATTTCTTACCTCCTGGCGGAACTTCTTTCTTGAAAGGGTGTCTTGGCAATCTGCCGGGTATACATATTTTACCTCTCTTTTGCTGACTACCTCCTCTATGAGGTTGTCTTTGGCCTTTTTAGCCGTGTTCTTTATAGCCTTGTCTTTTTCGGTCTTTTCTGATTTTACCTTCTTGGCAAGATCTACCGTCTTGGTCTTCTTGACCTTTTCCTTAGCTTCCTTGGCCTCTTCCTGTTTCTTGGCCTTCTTCACCATGATCTTCTTGGGATTTTCGATCTGATCCTTGGTGTTCTTGTTCTCCTGGTTGTTCTTGTTTGCTTTCATGGCTCTAAATTTTAATAGGTTTATAAATAAATGTATCTTTTTCTTTATTTCGATATGCAAATATATATCTAAAATTTAATTAGTGCAAATTTTTTCTACAAATTCATCAGGGTCTACTTCAAGGTATCCTCTGGGTCTGTATCTCGATATAGTAGGTATAGGTATATTAAACCTACCCAACTAGAGAATGTGAATATAGTAAATAATACATAGTCTACCCACTGAATAGGGTTTCTTTTCTCAGTAAACCTTACTATGAATAGGACCAGTATGAAGTCTATCAATGATCCAATTGCCCAAATTGTTGTCAGGCTTATTCCTAATATGCTCATATTGCTGTTTCTCTTAAAATTTTCTTGAACTCATCCATGTAATGGCATCCTCCCTTGGGGCATTTACCATCTTCTTCCATTTTTACGTTAGCTCCACATCTACCCATGCCTGTAGCTTTGTAAGGACAAAGCTTTCTGTGTGCTTTGCAAGCCTCCTTGAATTCTACTCTGCTCATGGTTACTTATAATTTATCTTTGATTCTATCGTATATTTCCTCCCAGTTCTCTACCAAGAACCTTCTTGCCTCCATGTGAGTGCCCAAAGCTTGGAACTCCTCTGGTTTGTCGTCGATGAAGAAAAATATCCTACTACCTTCTATACGACCTATGAGTTTATCATCGGCATATATGAGAGATATACCTTTTAATGCTATTCTCCTCTTTACGGTTAAAAAGGGTATTCTAGTCTCGATCATCGTATGTCTGCTGTAATCCTGTGAGATATCACTG
>ERZ779737.1047-NODE-1047-length-22929-cov-3.075894_pt1 | contig 22929 bp, 20 predicted proteins | sample MGYA00511889_ERZ779737 | MGnify/ENA primary metagenome ERZ779737 (study PRJEB29588, sample SAMEA2163575) | human gut metagenome | biome: human gut; feature: human-associated habitat; material: faeces | place: Denmark | collected 2008/2010 ... | reverse complement strand
TTGACACCGTTTGCAGCAGATGCAGATGATGAGAAGACACAGTCCTTTGTTACAAAGTATAAAGAAGCATATGGCCGTTATAAGAAATGTGCCATAGAACTTGCAAGTTTAAAAGAAGCCATAAGGCAAAAGCAGGAAGACGAAGACTATTTACGCTATCAGTTAGAACAATTCGATGAAGCCGGGTTGAAAGATGGCGAACAAGAAGAACTTGAACAAGAACAACAAAAACTTTCACACATAGAGGAAATAAAAGAAACGCTAAGTGAAACAAGTAATGGAACTAACGATAAATAAAATTGACGATAAAAATAATAAATTAAGAAAGTTAAAACTATCCCAATTAAAATTATAAATAAATAATACTTTTCTTCTTTTTCTATTTTAATCTTATTTTTCATTATATTTCTCCTTTAATACCATTTAAAACTAATGTGAAGCATAAGTTACTTAATATGATTATTAGCCAAATATACATAATCGAATTTGAAATTATTATTTCAAAGCTTTGATTTATTACGCACATAAAAAACAAAATCAAATTAATGCAGTTAATTTGTAAAAACGCGGATAAAGTATTTGATAAATTTAACTCAATTTCGTTTTTTTTATCTATTTCCTTTTTTAAAATATAATCGATTGACATACTTCTTATAAAAAGCTTTTTACCATTATTAGCGCTGTCTATAATAGTAGTAATTAACGAATTTAAATAACCTAACTTTAGTTTCTTGAACTCCAATGAAAGAGATGTGTCCTCTAATGAAATATTAATATTTATGCCTTTTATTTTTTCACAACTTGCTTCTAAACTTTCTTTATAATTTGCGCCCCATTTTAAATTAAATAATAAAGAACGCGCAAAAGCGAAAGAACATGTTCTAACATAATATGATTTTAAAACTGAATAATACAAACTAGAAAATAAAACAACACTTAAAGTTCCTATAACAATAATAAAAATGTTTATATAATTTCTTATATTTACATATAAAAACAACAACCAAACCAAAATAGCTATAACTATAGAAAGATAAAATTTAATCTTACTTTTCTTTAATTCCATACCCAACCTCATATTTAACTTCATCTATAGTTACTATCTCTTTAATGCTATATACATATTTTTTATATTCATCATCAATGTAAATTTGTGTTATTTCAGCTTCTCCATATTTTTGATAAACTAAATAACTATATTCTTTTATTAAATTATCTGAATCAATCATTGGTTTTTCATCAACAAAAACAACATTGTCTAAAAATGCTTTTTTTAAATTCTCTTTTAAAAAACTTTCAATTTGAAAATTAAATTTATTTTTACCAAAATTGAAATATATATAATTCAAACCGATGAATATAATTAAAAAAGACAAATTAAATTTGATGTATTTCATATTCACCTATTCCATTTTTGCTATCAAAAGTTTTATGTGATAATATTTTTCCTCTAACAAGTATTTGATCATTAAAATTTATAGAATAGTCTAAAAGTTCGTTATTCAAACTGACATTTATATAATCCAAAGCAAGCATATAATTATCCAGATCTTTAACTATCTTTAAATTTTTACTAAAAGTTTTTGTTGTTACAGAAAAGCAATAATCTTTTATTTCTTCATAATCTTTATTTGACTTAAACTTAACAATTGGACCAACATAATAATTACAATTTGACCACAATTCAAATTCGAGCGGTTCAATAATTAAAGTTTCATAAATAAATTTCGAATTTGTATCTATGCCTATAGGACGAGTAAATATATAATCTGTTTTTTTATTAAATTCGTTATTTATATAATTTATGACATTAGCATTAAAAACATCATCGCCTAAATAAAAATAAATGTTATCATTTCCACCATCAAATTCATGAAAATTGATAATAAACGAATAATTATTTTTTCCTAAATTATCGCACAATATTTTAATGTTTTCTTTATATGTAACTTTTAAAGTCTCATCAATCAAACTATTAGCAATAAAAGAAACTTCATATCCATTATCAACAGTTTTAATTTTTATATCAGAAACATAATTATTATTTTGATCAAAAACTAATAAAGGCAAAAAGAATAAAATAGATAAACTATTCTTAAAAGTTGTTAGCATCCATTTTTATCTCCATAAATTCTTTTACTGCCTCTCGTCTATTTCGATAATACGATGTTTTAGAAAAATAAGAAATCCACCATCCATTTTCTGCTTTGCGAAAATAATCGTGCCATAAGATTGTTCTATATTCAGTTTTTAGACATGTCAGAGCAAAATTGACACTTAAAACAAACCTTTCAGCGTTAATTGTCGATGAGTTTGTCCCCTTAAGCTGGAAAAACGCGTACTCATCATTTCTTTTAGATGGATCAAATAAAAATCCTTCTTTAATTTGTGCGCCATTTACAATTAGATCTTGTAAGCTTCTATTGTAAGTCTTAGCAATCTCTTTTAATTCTTTAGACATTTCTTTATAAGTCATTTCTGTCTATCCTCCTATTTTATATATGGGAAAATTTCGACAAAATCCTACTTTTTTTGTTAAAATGCCCCAAAAAATAAATAAAGCATATAAAAAGAGCTTAACTCTTAAGAAATAACTGATTACAGTATTACTTTTGAATTAAGCTCTAATTATTAATTTTACTTATCTTTGTTTGCTTCGTAGACAGCAACTGCGCAGCTAACTGTGGCACCGACCATTGGGTTATTACCCATACCGATGAGACCCATCATTTCTACGTGAGCAGGAACTGATGAAGAACCAGCAAATTGTGCATCAGCGTGCATTCTTCCCATGGTATCTGTTAAGCCATAAGAAGATGGACCAGCGGCCATGTTGTCTGGGTGAAGTGTTCTACCAGTACCGCCACCTGAAGCGACTGAGAAATACTTCTTACCATGAGCCCAAGCCCAGTTTTTATATGTACCAGCAACTGGATGTTGGAATCTAGTTGGGTTTGTAGAGTTACCAGTGATGGAAACATCGACATCTTCATATTGCATAATAGCAACACCTTCAGAAACGTCGTTTGCACCATAGCAACGAATGTTGGCTCTTTCGCCATCAGAGAATTTAACTTCTCTAACAATCTTAAGTTCAGATGTTGCAAAATCATAATCTGTTTGGACATATGTAAAGCCATTGATTCTTGAAATGATGTAAGCAGCATCTTTTCCTAAACCATTTAAGATAACCTTTAATGGAGTTTTTCTTGCTTTGTTTGCGTTACGAGCAATACCAATTGCACCTTCAGCAGCAGCAAATGATTCGTGACCTGCTAAGAAGCAGAAGCATTTTGTTTCTTCACTTAATAACATAGCACCTAAGTTACCATGACCTAAGCCGACTTCACGAACTTGGGCAACAGAACCTGGAACACAGAAAGCTTGGAGACCAACACCAATAAGTTCACTAGCTTTAACAGCTGTCTTAACACCTTCTTTTAAGCCGATTGCAACACCAAGTGTATAAGCCCAAACAGCGTTATCGAAACAAATTGGTTGAACACCTTTAACTATTTTTTCAACATCAATTCCATGAGCTAAGCAAATTTCTCTTGCTTCGTCTAAATCCTTGATGCCATATTTTGCACAGCATGCGGCAATGCCAGCTGCACGACGTTCGGAGTTTTCAAATGTAGCCATAAAAATTACTCCTTTCTTGGGTCAATAGTCTTGACTGCTTCACTGAAGCGGCCATATTGACCAATTGCTTTTTCATATGCTTCTTTTGGATCGACACCACTACGGATTGCGTTCATCATTTTGCCGAGATTGACAAATTGATAACCGATAATTTCATCGTGACTATCGAGACCAAGCTTTAAGACATAACCATCTGTCATTTCGAGATAACGTGGGCCTTTTGCTTTTGTGCCAACCATTGTAGCAACTTGGCTACGAATGTTCTTACCAAGGTCATCTAATGATGAACCAACTGGAAGACCGTTCTCTGAGAAAGCAGTTTGTGTACGTCCATAAACAAATTGTTTAAAGATTTCGCGCATTGCAACGTTAATTGCATCGCAGACAAGATCTGTGTTAAGAGCTTCAAGGAGTGTCTTTCCTTGTAAAATTTCTACAGCCATAGCTGCAGAGTGAGTCATACCGGAACAACCGATAGTCTCAACGAGAGCTTCTTCGATGATGCCGTTTTTAACATTTAATGTTAACTTACAAGCACCTTGTTGAGGAGCACACCAGCCGACACCGTGGCTGAGGCCAGAGATATCTTTAATCTCTTTAGCAAGGACCCATCTACCTTCTTCTGGGATTGGTGCTGGGCCGTGATCGCAACCTTTATTAACAATACATTGGTTGCTAACTTCTTTGGAGTAATCCATAAGTTACCTATTAACCTTTCTTTATTATTTGTCCGAGCAAGCTCGGTATCGTTTATATTTTCTCATACAAGATAATTTTTTTCAATAATTGAAAGCATATCATTTATTCATTTTTTACTTTATTGCCCATTTTTTGCGCACAACACTTTTAAGCTAATCATAATTGATGAGATATAAGCAAAGTAACCATTTTATTACTAGTTGCATACTTTAATTTAACTATGGAAGAAATCGTAAACCTAAATTCTATTAAAACCAACAAAAAATGTGTTATTTATTCTATTAAAAATGATGATTTATATAATTATGGATTAAGAGAAAATCAATTAGTTGAAGTATTATATAAAACATTTAACTTTATAGTAATATTATTCGATGATTCTGTTTTATACTTAAATAAAAGCGAAGTTAAAGAAATTTATGTAAAAGCACTATAATTTTTTCTTTTCGTCTTGTAAAAATCGCTTTAAAATGCCATACTAGCAAAGACGAAAGGAGGTCATTAACATGAACGAAGAAGAAATAACCGATAGTGAACAACTATTAGCAGAAATAAGATCACTTATAGCAAAAAAGGATTTTACTTCCCTACGAAGTCTTGTTGAAGACCACTCTCCAATTGTTGTTGCTGATGCAATAAAGCTTATGGACTACGATCAAGCTGAAGACAAAAGAGACGTTATCCTTTTGTTTAAGACTATTCAAAATGAATATACAGCAGAAATTTTCTCATATCTTGATCAAGATCAACAACAAACTATTGTTGAGGCTTTCTCAGAAGCTGATATTCAAAACTTAATTAGAGATATGTCAACCGATGACTTAATCGACTTTGTCGAAGAGTTGCCAAGTAACTTAGTTTCTAAAGTTTTGCAAGCTACCGATAAAGAAAATCGTGGTAATATCAATAGATTTTTAAATTACAATGATGACTCTGCTGGTTCAATCATGACCAGTGAATATGTCGAAATTAAAAAGACAGCTACAGCTAAAGAAGCTTTAGACAAAATCAAGTCCATTGGTAAAGGTGCAGAAACAGTAGCTACAACGTTTGTTGTCGATGAATCAAGAAAGCTTATTGGTACTCTTTCTCTTGAAGAACTAGTATTTGCTAAAGATGATACTCCAATCACTGAAATCATGAACACTGATTATACAGAAGTTTATACAAATACCGACCAAGAAGAAGTTGCTAGAATATTTAAAAAATATGATATTCCTGTCTTACCAGTTGTTAATACTGAAGGAAGATTGTTAGGTATTATTACTTTCGATGATGTCATGGACGTTATCGAAGAAGAAAACACAGAAGACTTGCAAAAGATGGCTGCTATCACTCCTGTTGATACACCATATTTAAAAACTGGAGTCTTCAAACTTGCTAAATCAAGAGTTGTATGGCTATTAGTCTTAATGCTCTCTGCCACACTTACTGGACTCTTATTAAATAACTTTGAAAGTTTGCTCATGGTCGTCCCAGTTTTGACGGTATTTGTTCCTATGCTAATGGATACATCAGGTAATGCTGGTAACCAAACAACAACAGTCGTTACAAGAGCTTTAGCTTTAGGTGAAGTAAAATTATCAGATTATCCAAAAGTTTTATGGAAAGAGTTTAGAGTAGCTTTAATCACAGGCTTATTCATCTCTGCCTTCAATTTTATTTGGATATTTATAGAATTAAAAACTGGCATTATCGATGCAACAGGTGGAGCTACAAATTACCCTGAATGGCTTTTAGCCCTCCTTGTTTCATTGACTATGTATCTTATTATTGTTATGGCTAAAACTCTTGGTAGCTCATTACCAATGCTAGCTAAGCTAATTCACCTCGACCCAGCATTGATGGCAGGGCCTTTAATTACAACAATACTTGATGTAAGTTCACTTGCTGTTTATTTCCTCCTTGCCAAATTAATATTAGGTTTGTAGGTAAAAAGTGGATTATTTACCAGAACTGTTACAGCAGTTCTGGTTTTTTCATATTCTAAAATAGGTGAGTATTTTGAACCCTATAGTTAAATTTGAAAATGTTTATAAACATTTTTTTAATAAAGATGGACGGTTAGATGTTTTAAATAACATATCTTTTGAAGTACAAAATAATGAAATAGTAACGTTAGTTGGACCTTCTGGTGCTGGCAAATCAACAATATTAAATTTAATTTCTGGTTTAATTAGCCAAGATAGCGGCTTTATTCAAACTACTAAACAATTCGGTTATATGTTTCAAAAAGACAATTTATTTCCTTGGAGAACAGTATATAAGAATGTCGTTTTAGGGTTAGAAATTAAAGGTAAAATAAATGCAGAAGACAAAAAATACGTTTTAAGTTTATTAAATAAATATGGATTAAAAGATTTTATAGATGCTTACCCTAGCACTTTATCAGGTGGCATGAGACAACGTGTTGCATTAATAAGAACTCTAGCATTAAAGCCAAATTTATTGTTGTTAGATGAACCATTTTCAGCTTTAGACTACATAACAAGACTAAATTTAGAGGACGATGTTAATAACATAATTAGAAAAGAACAAAAAAGTGCTATTATCGTCACTCATGATATTTCAGAAGCTATTTCTCTTTCGGATAGAGTTATTGTAATTTCAAAGCGACCATCAAAAATACTTGGAAACTATCAAATAAAACTTAACTTTGAAGGCAAAGAACATACTCCTACAAACGCACGTACAACAAAAGAATTTCAAGTTTTTTTTGACAAAATTTATAAGGATCTAAGCCATGAAGAATAAGAAAATTGAAACATTTAAAGACTTTAAAAAGCAAGTAAGAAAAGATAAATTAATAGTTATTTTGTTAAGATCATTAATAGTAATTGGCTTTTTTGTTTTATGGGAAGTCGGTGCTAGATTAGGATTTTTAAATGTTTTCTTAGTTAGTAAGCCTAGTGATGTGTTCTCATTATTTTTAACATATATGAAATCTGGAGAATTAGCTAAACATGTTGGAATATCTGTTTATGAAACAATTATTGGACTACTTATTGGTACGACAAGTGGACTAATATTTGCAATTATTTTGTATCTTTTACCTAAACTATATAAAATACTTGATCCAATATTAGTAGTTTTAAATGCTCTTCCAAAAACAGCGTTAGCACCAATAATTATCATTTGGGTAGGAACAGGAATTAAAGGGATTGTTGCAGTTAGTGTTTCTCTATCACTTGTTGTAACAATAATTCAAGCTCATTCATATTTTAAAAGTGTCGATGCTGAGCAAGTAAAAATGCTTCAATCGTATGGAGCTAATAAAAGACAAATACTTTTTAAATTAGTTCTTCCAGGCAATTTATCCAATATTATTTCTCTTGTTAAAATCAATATTGGTTTAGCTTGGGTTGGTGTAATTGTCGGTGAGTTTTTAGTATCTCGTGGAGGAATTGGGTATCTTGTAATATATGGCGGTCAAGTCTTTAAACTCGACTTAGTTATGATGGGTGTACTTATTTTAGCTGTCATTGCTTTTGCTATGTATGAAATACTCGCTTTATTTGAAAAGTACTTACAAGGAAGGAATACAAAAAGAAAATAAAATGAAATATAACAAATTGATGATAGGTTTACTATCCTTTATGGTTATCCCACTAGTAGGATGTAATAAAACAAATGGCAACAAGGTAACAGTTGCAGAAGTTACTCACTCTCTTTTCTATGCACCTCAATATGTAGCTAAAAATCTCGGCTTCTTTAAAGAAGAAGGATTAGATATAGACTTTATAACAACACCTGGTGCAGATAAAACTATGGCAGCTCTTTTAAGTAAAGATGCTCAAATAGGTTTAATGGGTCCAGAAGCAACTGTATATATAGAACAACAAGGGGCCACAAACTACGCCATTAACTTTGCAAAGTTAACTCAAAAAGATGGTTCCTTTTTGCTAGCTAGAGATAAAATTGATAACTTCACTTGGAATATGACCAAAGGTAAAACGATTATCGGTGGTAGAAAAGGCGGAATGCCTGAGATGGTATTAGAATATATACTTAAAAATAACGGTTTAGATGTCAAACAAGATGATCCTAAAGCTGAGGTTAACGTTCGAACTGATGTTCAATTTGATGTTTTAGCTGGAGTATTTCAGGCAGGACAAAGTGATTTTGTAGCCTTATTTGAACCATCAGCAACTCAAGTAGTAAAAAATGGTGTTGGTCATATAGTAGCAAGCTTAGGAGAATCTTCAGGAATAATTCCTTATACAGCTTATAGCACTTTAAAAAATACTATGGATAAAAATGGTGATATGCTTAAAAAGTTCACTAAAGCTATTGATAAAGCTATTAAGTATTGTTATACAGAACCTATTGAAAATATTGCTAAAGTAGTACAAAATGATTTTCTTTCTTCTCCATTAGATGAAATTGAAATGATTCTTCAAAACTATAGAAATATTGAAGCTTGGGCAACAGACATGCACATAACGAAAGAAAACTTTGATAAACTATTAACTATTATTGAAATGGCAGGAGAAATAAATAGTAAAGATACTATCGACTACAATAAGCTAGTTACCGATAAGTATTTATAAATAAGCATATAAAAAGTGCAAGCTTTTTAACATATATATTAAATGTTATGTTTAAAAAGCTTAGCACTTTTATTTTAATTATCGAATCGTGAATATCCGTTTTTCATTTCTTGCGAGCACACAAGAGTTAAAGTATTGATTAAATTTTGTGATTCAACTTTAACTTTCTTGCATAGTTCTTCGTTAGCTTTAGACAACAAGTTAGTATCTAATGATTTAATATATTTTTCATCAAATTCTTTTATGTGTTGTCTAGCTAGTGCAGCAACTGTATTTTGATATCTCTCAACATAAATAAGACAATTACTATAATGAGCATCACATAAAACGCCAATCAATCTACTTGCCCAATAGAAATTATCTACCGAAACATCTAAAGAAACATCGCTAACATAATTTGGCATCTTATCGACATTTGTATATAAAGGTATGCAAACGTTAAAAGCATTAGATCCGAAGCAAAGCCATTCAACTGCGCTAATTTCTTCTGGAACATTGTTTCTAATTTGGCAAATAGCCATAACACCAGTTCTACTAATTCCTATTGGACGATACTTTCCTTTTTCTGGATAATCGTGTTTTAAATATGGATTATAGTTTGTTCCTTGGTAATATGAAGACAAAATATATTTAACATCTTCAATAGTTATCTTTTTTTCTGGAACTAAACTCCAAGGTATATCATCACTTTCTGGTGTAAAGTCAGCATTATCACCTTCCCACTTATAAGTTTTTGGATTAAAATATCTTGCCATATACCAACCACGTGGAGTGTTATAAACGTGATCAGCATCAGAGTGACTTCCAAAAGCAACACGTGGATTAAATTCTTTTGATTCTTCTAGATCTAAATTGTTGTCTTTAATAAATTCTAACAAGTCTTTGGAACAAAGATTTTCTTTTCCTTCATTAAAAGCGTCTTCAAAGTCAAAATTGTCTAATCCAAATTGATTTGGCATTATAACATATTCTTCATCTTTTACTCTTTTAGCAATCCAGTGATGTCCACCTATTGTTTCTAACCACCAAACTTCATTTTTATCGTTAAATGCTATTCCATTTGGCTCATATGTTCCATATTTTTCAAGAAGTCTTCCGAGTCTAAGAACACCTTCTCTTGCAGAATGAATATATGGTAATACTAAAACAACTAAATCTTCTTCACCAATTCCACCTTTAACTTCATCTTTACCTTTACTTTTCTTTTCGCACTTAACGTAAGGATCACCACCTAAGACGCGAGCATTTGTTGTGATAGTCTCTGTAGCACTCATTCCAACATTTGCTTCATTTATCCCAGTAGCAGCCCAAATTCCATATTTAGGATCGACGTTTGGACAAGTTGTATATCTTAAAGAATGTTCTGGTAATTCAACTTCAACATGTGAAATTTTACTTACATATTTTCTAGGCTGTTTATCTTTTTCAACAACCTTTATTTTTTTAACATCAAATCTTCCATCATCGTTTCTAGCAATCATTGTTGAGCCATCATTGCTAGCTTTTTTACCTACTAATATCGTTGTACATGGCATAAAAATACCTCCTACTAAACATAATTATATTACCTATTAAAAAATCCATCTAGCAATATGATTACTAAATGGATTGATTTAATTATTTAGAAATATATAATGTCTTTTCTGTTACATGGTTAAACAAATGAATCTCATTTGGATTAATCGAGAACTTAACTTTATCGCCAATTTTGTATTGTTTCTTTGGATTACCAGCTATTGTAAAGTCTCCATCTTTACCTTCAACAGTTAAATAGAGCAATACTTCATCACCAAGCTGTTCTGAAACATTAACAGTACCTTCAAAAGCGTATTTTTCATCATATCCTTCTTGATCCATAACTTTAACTGATCTAGGTCTAATACCAACACAAACGTTGCCTCCTCCTAAAGATTCAACGTCTTGGTTAGCCAAGAACTCTTTAGTTAAATCGATAGTTTTAGATCCAATTGTTAGTTGGCTATCTATATATTTAGCATCAATAAAGTTCATTTGTGGAGTTCCGATAAATCCAGCGACAAATTTATTTACTGGATAATCGTATAAGTTGGTTGGAGTATCAATTTGTTGTACAATACCATCTTTCATAACAACAATTCTTGTACCCATTGTCATAGCTTCAACTTGGTCATGAGTGACATAGACGAAAGTAGTTTTTAACTTTTCATATAATCTAATAATTTCTACTCTCATTTGAGTTCTTAATTTAGCATCCAAGTTAGATAATGGCTCATCAAATAAATAGATATTTGCATCTCTAACAATTGCTCTACCAACAGCAACTCTTTGTCTTTGACCACCAGATAAAGCTTTTGGCTTTCTCTTTAAGTATTCTTCAATACCTAAGATTTTTGCTGCCTCGTGAACCTTTTTATCAATTTCTGCTTTTGGTACTTTTCTAAGTTTTAAACCGAAAGCGATGTTGTCATAAACTGATAAATAAGGATAAAGAGCATAGTTTTGGAAAACCATAGCAATATTTCTATCTTTTGGTTCAACATCGTTCATGTATTTTCCATCGATATATAACTCACCATCAGTTATATCTTCAAGACCAGCGATCATTCTTAAAGTTGTAGATTTACCACAACCAGATGGTCCAACAAAGACAATAAATTCGCCATCTTGGATTTCCATATTGAAATCATCTACTGATTTTTTTGTGTTTCCTGGATAAGTTTTGGAAACATGTTTTAAAGTAATACTAGCCATTTAATTTTCACCTTGTCTTTCTTTTATAACTGTGGTGGCTAACCACTTTGGATATTTATTCATCATCTTTACCACTCATGTGAGCAATTGATTGATCTACCGATTTGGAGATAGCTCCGATAAGAATTGAATTCTTACCAAGTTCAGAATATTCAACTTTACATTGGTTTTTTGCTTTGCTCAATTCTTCTTTAACAGCATCTAGATAATCTTGCCCAAACATAACTACTCTACCAGATAAAACAATATTCGATATATTTAGCACTTCAACAAGATCTCTAAGTTTCTTGCCTACTAAATGTGCTGTTTCAATAACGTAATCGTATATATTACCTTTTTTCTGATATTCAGTTATTAGGCTACTAACTGTGAATTTACGTCCTAAAACGCTAGATGCATAATTTTTAATAGATCTTAATGAAGCAAATTCATCGAGATAAGTTTCTTCACCTCTAAAGTTTGCACTCATTAATCCAAGTTCACCAGCATAGCCTTCTTCGCCTCCATAGAACGAATTGTTGAAGACCATAGCTCCACCCATACCATTATCGATATAAGCAATCATAGCATTTGATACATTTGATAATCTTCCACACTTCATCTCACCAATAATCGATAAGTTAATATCGTTTTGGATATAAATAGGAGCTTGGAAGTAATTTTCAAATATAGAACTAATTACATTTTTTCCTTCAAACAAATTTTTGTCAAATTGTTTAGAAAGTTGAAGCTCACCAGTAATAGAATTAACTCTTCCTGGAACAGATATAATAATGTTCTTTAGTGGAATATCACGATATTCGTTATTAGCTAATAAGTCTTTAATACAAAGTACAATTTCATAAATAATAGAAACATCATACTTATCAATTTCTTTAACTCTTTCAACTAATATTTCTTCTTTAATATTGGAGATAGTAATCGAATATCTATTATCGGATAACGAGACAACAATAATTAATCCATATTGTTCATTTAAAGAATAAACTACTTGTTTTCTTCCTTTGCCAAATTCAGATTTTGAGCAAGAGACTTTAATGATGCCTTGACCTAACAATCCTTTAAGAATTGACGACATAGCAGCGTGTGATAAATTAAGAGTCGATGATAATTCTGTAGCAGACAAATCTTCTTTTCTTAGTTTTTGAATAACTAATTCGTTGTTGACTTTTCTTGCATAACTTTGGTCTCTTCCAAACGCTTGAGTTGTCATATTTTCACCCCCTATCCTATCATGTATTTAGTAACGTTATTATAAGTACAAGCGAAGACATCTCCACCAAATACTCTACCGACAACGCCACCAACTCTAATTCCTTCAGTAAGGTTAGAGTGATCGTATTCACTAGCAGTAATTGCTTTGGCTACATTTGTTGAAACGTGGCAGTTTTCAATATAACCACCATCTTGCATCATACCGACTAAGCCACCGACAAAGTTACGACCTGATACTTTGACGCCAGTAACTTTAATATCATAAAGTTTACCAGTTAAGTTACCAAATAAGCCTACACCGAAGTACTTAGGAGAGAACAAGTTATTACTCTCATCTAAGACAGCATACTCATTTGATTTAATTGTATAGTTAGAAATTGTATAGCCACATCCATAAACTACTCCGTTAAATGGATGAGATACATCAGTTTCTCTTGAATAACCAATTCCAAATATTTCTTCACCTTCGAAATCAATATCGTTAGTTAAGACATATACTTTGTCATAGTTATCATATTTATTTTCAGAATATTCTTCTTTTGTTAAATTGAAATACTTGTGGAAATCTTCTTTACTCGATAATTCAATTACATCTTTATTGTCTTGTTTAACTGAAGTGAGCGTATAACGAGCGTGAGAGAAGTAATAAGCTGAAGCGATAAATCTTAAACCATTAGCAGTTTCAAATGTAAATACTAATTCAGTATCTTTTTTCTCAGCAAGTATTGAGCTAGCAACTGAAACTATATTGCCTGAAACAGTAGCATTGATAACTTTATCGTCCAACATAACTTTAACGCCATTTAAATTAACCGAACTATCAAATGTAAACTTAGCAGGTTCAGTATCGCCTTCGTAAGCTGTTGTACCAGCAATTCTAGTAATAGGATCAACACTTACTTTAACGTTAGTAGAACGAACAGCATTAGAAGCACTCGTTGCATAAACTTCAAATTCTTTACATTTTGTATCTTCATCAATAATAATAACATCACCGTCAACTCTGACACCTTCGATATTTGCACCAGTAACGTGATAGACAATTTTCTCTGTTGCATTAGTTGGATTGACAATAGAACTGATTTGATATCTAGATCCAGCTTTCATAACATCAGTTCCAGTAACAACTTCTAACGATTCGATTTTTGTACCTAAAGTAATTGTAATAGTGTCACTATAGGTAACTCCATCTACAACAAGAGTTGAAGTAATTACAAATTCATTTGTTTTAGCGTTCATTGTGTTAAGAACGTTATCAACAAATCTAGCGCCACCATTTTTTTCAAGTGTATAAACGACTTGATCTTTATATTGGTCACTCATATTTGTTGGATAAATAATTGTATTTAATTCAATCTTATCGCCTGGATAATAATCGTTCTCAAGTACAGATTTATCAATTTCATATTTTGTAACTGCATTTATTTTAATATTAGAAACTAAAGATGGAACATCGTTTTCTTTAATTTCCCAGTTTTCATCTAATTTTGCTTTGCTCCAATCATAGTTTTTCATTTCTTCAATTGAAGCAAATTGAATTGAGTTAATAGCATCGTTGCCATATCCGATTAATTGCTTACAATTTTCGCTTTCAACTGAATAACAATTAATAACTTCTCCTTCGTTACTACCGACGATATTTCCGAAGTATGTATCGCTCTTAACGTTACCGTAAGAGAAGCAGTTTTCAATTGTTCCAAAGTTATTTCCAGCAAAGCCACCGACATAACGGTAGACACCATCACCAGTATAAACTTCAACATCGACATCAGCCCAACAATTTGTAATTGTTCCTGAGTTAGATCCAACGAAACCACCAGAATAAGAAGAAACGTTAATCGATCCTGTTACGCCTAAATTCTTAATAACTGCGGATGATGTGACATAGCCAAATAATCCTGCATTAAATGAACTGACATCTTTTCTATTAGATTTATAATTTCTAATAACGTGTCCATTACCATCAAAAGTACCCTTAAAGGCCATCTTTGTAGCAATGTTTGCATCGACTACATCTTCGTATTGACCGATAGCTGTCCAACCTTTTCCTTCATTGTAACCAGCTCCACCTTCAGCTAAATAGCTTTCCATATCAATATCGTTCATCAATACATAATAGCCTGATAAAGCATCAACACTATCGTTGATTGCAGCTATTTCATCAGCTGTATATATAAATTTAGTAGCGATATCAACATTGACAGTTACAGCATTTCTAGATGTAACTAGTTTGAAGATGTTTTCACCAGCAAAAAGTGTATTTAAGTATGCACTCTTAATTTTTAATACTTTGGTAACTTTATCATATGTGTAATTTTCTGAGTCAATTTGTTCATTACGACTATTAGTTAAAGCAAGTATGCCATTTTCACTAGCATCTTCGCAAGCGCTAAAGTCTACCTTGAATGTCGCATCGATTGCTCCACCTAATTCAACAACTTGTCTAGCACTTTCTACTGTGACAAAATTTTCTGTTAATGTATAGAAAGTTTTTTCAGACTTAGTAATATCGTGAGTTGAAGCAACTACTATAAACGGAGTGTTATTTTTAACAGCACTAGTGAAAGAAACCTTACCACTAGAAGAATCGATTGTAATACCTTGAACTTTATCTTTTAAAGAATAAGTAATTGCATAAGCGCGATCAGCTTTAGCTGTAATAAATTCTCCATCGACTATATAGTCAGATAAATTGTTAAATGTAATATTTGCTTCTTGATAGCCTTGCTTAATAGTTACGACAATCGGTTCAGAAGTTATATCACCACATCTAGCGATAACCATAACTTGAACTCCGTTTGGGACGTCTGATCCGAAAGTTAATTCACCAGTTTTGCTATCAATTTGAACGTTATATTTATTACTTCCAACAATTTCATATGTAATGTTTTTGTACTTTTGTTCAACTTTAACAGATTCACCTAAAGCTAAAACATACTCTGCACTTTCGAATGTAAGTTTTTTAGCTTCGTTTGACGAATTACAGCCACTCAAAGTTAAAAGTGACATTAATAATACTGCTGTAATAGATTTTTTCATATTAACCTTTTAAACCTCCGGCAACTGTATTTTCAACAATTTTCTTTTGGAATAAGCAATAAAGAACTAAGACAGGAATAATTGAAATAATAATTGCAGCAAATACGAGTGGATAATCGCCATTGTGTTCAAGTTCAGCTTGAATAGCTTGTAATCCAACAGCTAACGTTTTATGTGAACTAAAGAATAAGAATGGTGTTGAATAATCGTTCCAAAGTGTGATTGCTTGTAAAATACAGCAAGAAATAATTGGACCTTTACACATTGGAATCATAACTTTAAAGAAAATTCCAAAGTGTCCTGCGCCATCAATTTGAGCTGCTTCAGCATAGTTCCAAGAAATTCCTTGGAATGAAGAATGTAATAAAATGAAGTTAAATCCAAATGCACCAGAATAAAGGAATAAAACGCCAATAATAGAATCATCTAAGTGCATAAATTCCATAAACTTAACTTGAGCTGGTAAAGTACCAACTACAGGAACAACCATAGCAAATATAGCTAATGCATATAAAATTCTCTTTCCTGGGAATTCATATTTAGCTACACAATAAGCAGCACAAGCAGAGAAGAAGACATTTACAATAGTACCTAATACTGTGAATAAAACTGAATAACCTATCATTGATAATAAGTTATCTCCAGCAATCTCTTCTTTAAGAATTTTAATATAGTTGCTTAAGTCCCAGTTAGATGGGAAAGACCAATATTGTCCTAAACTTGTCAAGTGTTTCCATTCATCAACATTTCTAAATGAGTTTAATAACATCCATAAGAATGGGAATAAAAGTGAAACTGCATAGACTGCAAAAACAGCAAATGCAATCCAAACTCCAACTGAAAGCATTGGATTCTTATGTCTTTTAATGTTTTTATTTTGTTTAATAGCTTCCATAAGATTTCTCCTAGCAATCTGTATCCGAATATTTCTTAGAAATAACTTTACGGATATAGAGAATAGTTGGTGCTAAAATGAATGAGAACAATAAACCGAAAGCTGCATAATATGGATATTGAGTTTTCGATCCATCGCTAACACCATTAAAGATTGTTCCAGCGATTGTTTCGTTATTATTTAAATTAAATAATACTGGTTGTAAGTAAAGTGTTAAGATACTTGTTAGTCCTAAGACAATTAAAGTGACAACAGTAGGCCAAATCATAGGAATCATAATCTTTGTAAACTCTTTAAATGAACTTGCGCCATCGATTTGAGCTGATTCAAATAATTCCTTAGGAATTCTTCCAATAGCACCTGATAATAGCAAGACATTATAGCCTAAGCCAGCCCAAATACAGTAAATAAATACAATAAATGTCGTGCTTGGCCAAGTTTCAAACTTCAAGCCCATAACATTTAATAAACCTGCACTTGAATCGATTGTTTGCATTCTGAAAGCATAAATTAAAGCGACAGTAGAAATAATGTTAGGCAAGAAGAATATTACTCTAAATACGTTAGCCAAAGGCATCTTTTTAGATAAGAAGTAAGAACAAATTAAAGCTAAAGGTAAGCTAATAAATATTGTAATTATTCCATATCCTAAAGAGTTGATAACAATCATTAAGTTATAAGGTATCTTATGACCTCCAACTGTTACAGATCCAAGATTTTGATTAAATAATCTTTTAATAACTTCAACAAAGTTATCAAAGCCAGCAAATGAAGTTTTTCCTTCAAGTGAAATGTGTTGGAAAGCCATAATTATTGAATAGGAATTAACGAAAATCCAAGTCAATAAGAATTGTAATACTGGATAAGCAAGTAAAACAGCAACGAAGATCAATTCTTTTTTTCTCTTCTTTGTCATTTTCTTTCTTTTCTTTTTAGTAGGTTGTTGAGAAACTTCTGTTAAGACTTCTTGTGAAGTTTCTTCAATTTGAGTTAAATCATTCATAGTTTTCACTCCTATTTTTGAATTAAAGAAACATTATCGACAGTTATTGAATTGCCTGTTGTAGTTTCAATATTAATTCTAATTCTTTGTGTTGTTGCAGGAGCAACTAAATCGATTAATCTATATTCTTTTAATTCATCGCTATCAACTTCAATAGTTTGAGGATTCATATAGACATTTTCAGTAATACTATAATATCTAATAGTGATTTTACCTTTACCTTTTGCATAAACGCTGAAATCGTGTTTAAAGTTGTGATAGACAGAATCAATCATTTGATAAGCAATGCCGCCATCGCTAACTTTAAGAGCTCTTGAGTCATCGTAGCCTTCATTGTCAACTACTTGAATAACTTCACTTAAATCTTTTTCTTCAGTTATTCTCTTTGTAGCAGTCCAACCGCCAACTTTTGAACCGTTAAGGTTAGATTTTTCAAAAGTTGAATTAGCCACCTTATTGATAGTAGGTGTAGAAATAGGTTGTGTTGGATATTCGTTATCAAGGGCAACACCATTAGTGATAGGTGTAAATTCTTTATATGGTTGGTCTTCAAATGGAATATATTTTACATAGTCAACATACATGTTATCTGTTTCAAATTCTGGAGATCCAACAAAAGCTGAAGCAATTGGAAACCAGGCACCAACCCAAAGTCTTGATTGCATACTTGGTACAAAAGCGTTAGATATTGCTGTTATCTTTCCATCGACATAATAAACAATTTGTTCTGGATTGGTATACCAGTCAAAGCCATAAACGTGCCATTCTCCATCGTTTAAATAAACTTCGTTGCTTACGTCACTTATAGTTTTTGTCAAATTTGTATCAAATGAGATATTCATTTGCTCTGTTATATAATTAGTATTTAATACGTTTTCAAAAGTAACAGTACCACTTCTATTACCACCAGGTAATTCAATATCGATTTCGTGGTTTTCTAAGGTGTCAAGATTATATGCAAAAGTCCAGAAAGCTGTACAAGCGCCTTGTCTTGGTAAGACTTTCATCTTTATTTCATATCTTCCTGATTGAGTTAAGAATTTTGAAATCAAAGCACCGCCAGTGTATCGACCATCTTTGACATCACCGACACCTTTGACATCACCTGCATCATAGTAACTACCATTACCAGTTATTACTAAAACACCATCATCTGTATAATTGATGTTTTCTGGTATAACGCCACCATTAGAGCCACCCCAAGCTTGTTTGCCAATATACCAATTGTCTTTAGAGACGCCATTAGTAAAATCGTCAAAGAAAGCATTTTTGTAATCTAGTTTAATTCCATCTAAAAGCTCAATATTACCACCGACAGCTAATACTTGTGGTTTAGCGCCAGAGGAGCAAGAAACTACTGAGAGAAGAGTAGTGATTAATGGAATAAATTTAGCATTTTTTAATTTCATATAAAGTTCCTCGCTATTCTACACATAAATGATAGCACAATAGATAATGTAAGCGCAATATTTAAGTTAGTTAAAAAACAAATTAAAAGGCTTACAAACAATAATTTACATTAGTAACCCCCTTTTTTATTGACTTAGTATTTAAACTAACATATAATGTCAACGTATTATTAAATAAAGTTAATAAATGCAAAAAAGGAGTAAGAAAATGAAAAAATACACAAAATTAGCTTCTACTCTTCTCGCTTCAATGTTCGTTGTTGCTGGATTAAGCTCATGTGGCGGTGGAAGTGGCTCAAAAGATACATTAGAAATTGTTTATTATTCAGCTGGTTTTAACGAAACATGGATCAATACTTTAGCTAATAAATTTGAACAAACTCACGAAGGAATAAAAGTTCACATCACAGCTTCATATAGCTCAGAACAAATTATTTCCCAACACTTAGCTTCAAGAAATAATCCTGATGATTTATATATTTCAACAGGTAACAGCTGGAAATCAAATGCAGCTACAGGAAAATTTGCTGATTTAACAGATTTCTTAAACGATGAAGTTGATGGCGTAACAGTTAAAGATAAGGTTAACGATGAATATGCTGATTCTTTCTATTTCACAAAGAGTGACGGAAGCAAAGCTACATACAGATTACCTTTCACTTCTGGTATTGGCGGTATCTTCTATAACAAAAAAATGTTTGAAGAAAACGGTTGGGATACATGGTTAAAAAATACCTACTCAACAAATACAACTGGCGTTCCAGAAACATACGATCAATTAATTGCTCTCTGCGATAAAATTATTGAAAAGCCAGTCGCAGTTCCAGGAGACCCAGATGGAACAGCAGCAGTTAAACCATTTATTTATGCTGGTACTGATACAGACTACTTCGACTATACCGTCTTTGACTGGTGGGGCCAAATTGCTGGAAAAGAAGCAATTAAAGATTTCTTAAAGTACGATTCACCAGACAACTTCAACGTTACAAAAAACGAAACCTATAACGCATTAAAAACAGCTACATCAAAGTGGAATAATATCTTTGGTTCAAATACTGGTTACTATGTTGAAGGACAAAATACAACAACAGCTGCTAACGCTCAAAAATCATTCGTTAACGGCTATGCTGCAATGATGTTTAACGGTGACTGGTTATATAACGAAACACTCAATTATACACAAACTGGTACATTTGAAAATTTCGAACTTGGTCTCATGAAAACTCCAGTTTTATCTGAAGCTAAAGCTGGTAGCGAAAGCACATCATACGTTATTGGTGAAGACCAATACATCGCTATTCCCGCCTCAAGTTCTAAAAAAGAATTAGCTCAAGAATTTATTAAATTAATGATTAGTCAAGAAGGTAATGAAGTCTTCATCAACCAAGCTCACGGTTTCTTAGCTTATAAAGCCGATTATTCAGCTATGAACGTCGAAGACACATACATGCAAAGAGCTATCGCTTTAAGAAGCAGCTACGATACAAAGTTCACTAACTTCTCTAACGATAGAAAATTCTTAACAAACAACGTCGATATTTGGAGCTCAGCTGCAAATAGACCATTCCTTTCAATCTTAAACGGTCAAAAGAAACTTGACCAAGCTTTCACAGATATCTCAACATACGTTGCAGCTAACTGGACAACTTGGACAAATAACTCAAAGTAAAGCAAATCTCCCTTCTCATAAAAACACTTGGCGTTAACCAAGTGTTTTTTATTTAAATAAATGCACTAAAAAACTGCTAGAAACTATTTGCTTCTAACAGTTAATTAAATTAAAATCCTTTTTTTGCTCTTTCTTCTAAGAATTCATCGTAAGTACAATATTTATCGTAATATGTACCATCAGCTTTGATATAGATAATTCTATTAGCTAAAGAATTTAAGAATTGGTGGTCGTGTGATGTAAATAACAAGACACCTTTATAATTCATAAGTCCTCTATTAACAGATTCGATAGATTCCAAATCTAAGTGGTTTGTCGGATCATCCATCATCATAAGATTACCTGGTTTAAGCATCATTTTGGAGAGTTTTAATCTGACTTTTTCTCCGCCAGATAAAACTTTAACTTGTTTAAGTGCTTCTTCACCACTAAACAACATTCTTCCTAAGTATCCTCTAATAAAAGAATCTAATTGATCTGGGCTATATGGTCTTAAGTAGTCAACCAAATTTTCTTCAATTCCATCAAACTCGTTTAAAGAGCTTGAAAAATAAACTGGATTAATTGTAATACCAAACTTAAATTTGCCCGAATCAAATTTTTCTTCGCCAGCCAATGCATTAAATAACTTTGTTACAGCAACTGAATTATCAGCAATAAATGCAACTTTATCTGTTTTTCTTAAAGTAAACGACAAGTTTTTAAAGAAGCCATCAATAGTAGCATCTTCAACTGTTAAAACATCGTTACCTATTTCAGTATCGAACTTAAAATCGACAAATGGGTATCTTCTACTTGAAGGCTTAATATCGTCTAAAGTAATTTTATCTAATAACTTTTTTCTTGAAGTTGCCTGTCTTGATTTACTAGCGTTAGCTGAGAAACGAGCGATAAAGTCTTGAAGTTCTTTAATTTTATCTTCCTTTTTAGCGTTTTCTTGTTTCATTTGTCGTTGTAACAATTGACTGGATTCATACCAGAAATCATAGTTACCTATATAACTTCTTACTTCATTATAATCAACATCAAGAATTCTTGTACAAACTTTATTTAAGAAATATCTATCGTGAGAAACGATTAAAATTGTATTTTCAAAATCAGCTAAAAAGTCTTCAAGCCAACTAGCAGCTAAAGCATCTAGGTTATTTGTTGGTTCATCTAAAACCAAAATATCTGGATTACCAAATAATGCTTGTGCTAAAAGCACCTTGACTTTTACTTTGCTATCAAGGTTACCCATCATCTCGTGGAATAATTCTTTTTTTACACCTAGTCCATGCAATAATATTTCTGCGTCGCTTTCTGCTTCCCATCCACCAAGTTCTGCAAACTCGGTTTCAAGCTCTGCCGCCTTCATGCCATCTTTTTCGTCGAAATCTGGCTTGGCATATAATGCATCCTTTTCTTGCATTATTTCTGTTAGTCGCTTGTGCCCTAGTAGCACTGTATCTATTACGGTATGATCATTATATGCGTCTTGGTTCTGATTTAGTTTACTCAGTCGTTCTCCGTTTGTTATTACCACTTCGCCTTTATTAGGTTGCAATTCCCCCGATAATATCTTTAAAAATGTACTCTTACCAGCACCGTTCGCACCTATTACACCATAGCAGTTGCCTTTGGTAAATTTTAAATTAACATCTTCAAATAATTTTCTGCCACCAAATTGTAGCGATACTCCGATTGTTTGTAGCATGTTAGCCTCCTAGAAATTAGTTTACATTATATATCTGTTTTTGTCAACGATAACGATTAGCAAAAAAATAACCGCCATTTATGACGGTTAAATCAATTAGTATTGAACTTTGATACCAGGGCCCATTGTGCTTGTTAGGGTTACAGACTTGATATATGTTCCTTTTGCTGCAGCTGGTTTTGCTTTTACCAAAGCATCCATTAGTGCATTAAAGTTCTCGATTAATTTCTCTTTACCAAAAGAAACTTTACCAATCATAACGTGGATAATATTAGATTTGTCTAGTCTGTACTCTACTTTACCAGCTTTGATATCGCTAATTGCTTTAGGGATGTTTGTAGTTACAGTGCCACTCTTAGGGTTAGGCATCAATCCACGAGGA
>ERZ779737.1029-NODE-1029-length-23226-cov-3.304087_pt1 | contig 23226 bp, 10 predicted proteins | sample MGYA00511889_ERZ779737 | MGnify/ENA primary metagenome ERZ779737 (study PRJEB29588, sample SAMEA2163575) | human gut metagenome | biome: human gut; feature: human-associated habitat; material: faeces | place: Denmark | collected 2008/2010 ... | reverse complement strand
AGACGTTAAGTCCGACAGGGCACCCTTCTCCCTGCCAGAACCATCATCCGCCCTCTCGACATCATCCTCTCCCTCAATATCGTCAAGAAACGGATGCCGGGAATTCATAATTTTAATTTCGCCAAACTCCTTATCCGGCAGCACAAGTTCCAAAATTCCGCGGCAAATCTTAGGACTTCGCATTACGTTCATATCTTATCTTTGATTGTTGTGCCAATTCGGCCGGCATTATGTCTTTGCTCTCATGATTATGGTAAACTAATTATAACACTTGTTGTAAATAAATTCAAGTAATAAAATGTAATTTAATATTTATTTTTCAAGTTATTTTTTTACTTTTATACCTTGCATATCCACATTCACCCCCTTTTTCTTCACATAATCGCTGTTATGTTCACTTTCAGCTTTGGCAGCGCATTCGCTGTAACAAAAGCTGATTACAATGAAACATTAGCAAAGACTTACTTTGACAGCGTAATGAAGACTGTTAAGGAATCCGCTAGCGGTACTATCACACTTAAGGGAAACGGTGAAACCTACGAAGTAGGCTATACTGTCTTAGAAGCAAACTACGCTGCAATTTTTGATGCTGCGACAGACTTTGTTAAGGCAAACGCTAATGAACCTTACATCGGAAATGGTGCCGACGCTAGTTACGAAGTTAACAGACTTGAACATGTTCTTAATGATGTGGCAGACAACCAAGAATTAAAGATGACACTTGTTGCTGCACAGTATGCTGCTGACAAGCAGGAAGCTATTGACGTATTAAACGGATTAGACCTTTCTGATTACTCAACTGCTGAACTTACAGACGCACTGAAAAAGGCATTAGATGACAAATGCACAACTTATGTTGATCACATCAAACACCTCATCAGTGATGCAGTCGATGAAATCAACAAAGCTACTTTTACCTCTGATTCTGAAGTGGATGCATATGCAACCGCAAAGGCTAAAATTGATGAATACTTCTATGATGCTGATACAGTAGGAACAAAAGACAATACAAAAGTATTAGCTGTTGAAAAGTACTATGAAGGTCAAAACGGTGCAAAAGTTGGCTTAGGCATTTATGAACTTAATGAAGATTATCAAGTAGCAGGAACAACTTTAGCTAGCTTCACAACAACAGCTGTTGCAGGAGCCGACGCTGTAGACGCTGCAAAAGTTGCTGCTTGGAAAGCTTCAACCGCTCAGAAATATGCTGCTTACCTCAACACAAAGGATGCAGATAAGACTTACGCGGCTAACGTAAAGAAAGTTTTTGACTTCCTTGCAGAAAACGGAATTAACCCTACAGGCTGGGATGGATTCTTCGCAAAAGATGCTGCTAAAACATATGCAAAGGGCTTTGCTACTGCTATCGCTAATGTTGAACAGTTCGAAGCAGACGCTGCAAGATACGCTGCTGAAACAGATGTAAACGGCGTTCTCGTTCGCGATGCAAAAGACGTTGCTGACTTAGTAATCGAAGGAACTATGAACGAATACCTTGCTAGAACAGGTATCGGACCAAACACAGCTAAGAACTATAAGACTATCGACGAAGCACTCGCAGCTATCTATAGTTTATACGCATCCCTTGATGATGAGTTATTAGCATTCGAAAAGAAAGTAAGAGAAACTGCTGTTGCAGACTTCTTAGCTGACGCAGAAGCAGACGAAACTTACTATCCTGCAGAACTTGCAAAGGTAAAAGAACTCACTACAGAATATCTTGCAAAGGTAAACGCAATTACTGATGTTGATAAGATTCTGGCTGACAAGGACGGTTATGACAAGGATTACGAAAAGAAAGTTAAGGATGTAAAGACTGCTAAACAAGTTGATGCAGCAGGAAACTACTCCGCATTAATAACTGCAGCAACTCAGTATGCAGACATCTTAAACAAACAGCTTAAGGGCGACAATAAGTACTACTTAGGCGAAAACAATGCAAAAGTTATCGCAGAAATCAACAAGTTAGTTGGTAATGCAGGCGCTAGAACAACTAAAGAAATCAACGCATTATCCGGAGACGCAATTGCTCTCGTAACAAGTCTTCCGACAGTTGGTGCTGTTGACGCTGCTAAGGACGCTGCAGACGATGCAGTAAAAGCACTTCCGAGAACTGCAAAAGTTGCTGACAAGGCTCTCGTTGACGCTGCAATCGCAGCTGTAGATGCTTATGAAACAATTTCCGCTGCAACTTATGGCGGTAAAGCTGTTGAAAATGCTGTTCTTCAGTATGCATATGCTGTAAACAACGAATTGACTGCAAAAGTTAAAGCAGTTGATAAGACAGACAAAGCTGCACTTAAAGCATTAAAAGACGAAATTAAGACTTTCGTAGATACTTATGAGGATTATGCAGCTAAGGATGCTGTTGCAGATGTATTTAAAACTAATAAGGATAAATTAAATGGATATCTTAAGGACATCCAGGATGCTGCAGCAGCTGCTGTAACAAAGGCTATTTCTGCTATTCCGGTAAAGGCTAACCTTACAGAAGCACATAAAGCAACTGTAGAAGCTGCAAGAAAAGCATATGATACTTATGTAGCAGAATATACAGATTACTATGTAACATATAAAGCAGCTCAGAACAAAACAGACGGTTTCGTAGCAGACGACTTCGCATATCAGACTCTGTTCAATGCTGAAACTCAGCTCGGACTTAACAATAATCCTGCAGATGCAGTTAAAGCATTAAAGATCACTGCAAGATCCACAGCTAAGAAGGGCTCCATCACAGTTAAGTGGTCCGTAGTTGGCGAAGCTGACATCGACGGATACCAGATCTGGAAGTCCAAGAAGGCTAACAGCGGATACAAGAAAGCATTCACAACTACTAAGAAGTCTTACAAGAATTCTAAGGGCCTCAAGAAGGGAACCAGATACTACTACAAAGTAAGAGCTTACAAGGTAATCGATGGTAAGAATGTTTACTCCGATTGGTCCAACAAGGCTAACAGAAAGGCTAAATAAGAATCTGTTCTGATTCAAACCCAAAAACTGATCATTACAAAAGCCCTCTCCGGCAATCCGGAGGGGGCTTTGTGCTGAGTTAACTTCGAGGAAACTTTTGAATTTTTGTGAAATGTCGGCGCATATCATTTAAAAAAATGTGAAAACTATTCTTGAATAATGCAAAAAAATGTGATACCATTCAATTGGAGGGATTGATATGGAGCTATTAAAAAGAAAAATTGATAGTTTTCTTACAGAGTGGAAACAAAACGAAGACCGGCTCCCACTTATTGTTAAGGGTGCAAGGCAAATCGGGAAGACCAAATCCATCGAAACATTCGGCAAAGCGAATTATAAAAACATGGTGGAAATCAATTTTGCACTGCAAAAACAGTATAAGAGCATCTTCGATGACGGTTTTGAAGTTGAGAAAATAATTAAAAATATAACCCTGATTGACCCTTCGAAAGAATTTATTCCCGGAGAGACGCTTTTGTTTTTTGATGAAATTCAGGATTGCATAAATTGTGCAACATCACTTAAGTCCTTCAAACTCGACGGGCGTTATGATGTAATCTGTTCGGGCTCGCTTATGGGGATAAATTACAATGAAATCGAATCCAACAGTGTAGGATATAAAGAAGACTACGAAATGCATTCTTTAGACTTTGAGGAATTTTTATGGGCCAAGGGATATTCCGAAGGGCAGGTAGAAGAATTTTACCAACATATGGTTACACTTCTTCCTTTTTCACAGCTTGAGTATGATGTGCTGCTTGGAAATTTCAGGGAATATATGGTGATTGGCGGTATGCCGGCTATTGTTAAGACTTTTGTAAATAATGGAAATTACAGTGGCACTTTGAAAATGCAGCAGCAAATTCTAAAGGACTATGAAGAAGATATTACCAAATATGCCAACGGACTCGATAAAGGAAAAATTCTGAATGTTTACAGGAAAATCCCTGTTTTTCTTGGAAAAGAAAACAAAAAGTTTCAAATTACAAAAGTTGCTCATAATGCACGGAATCGAGATTATGTCGGCACGGTTGAGTGGCTTGAAAACGCAGGCATCATCAATGTCTGCTATTGTATGGCACAGCCGGAGCTGCCGCTAAAGGGCAATTACAACCCCGATAATTATAAACTGTACTTCGGAGACATAGGACTGCTGGTTGCCTCCCTTGATGATGAGGTGCAGGACGACCTCCGTGCCAATAAAAATTTTAACACATATAAAGGTGCCATATATGAAAATGTTGTCGCTGACGAATTAAAAAAGCAAGGCTATCATCTTTATTTTTACAGAGATGAAAGAGGTGCAATCGAAATCGATTTTTTAGTCAGAGATTCCGAATCCCTTGTTCCCATCGAAGTCAAAGCAGATGACAATATGGCTAAATCCCTTAACAAAATGATTGACAGCAGCTCATTTGGCGATGTGAAATATGGCATTAAATATTGCAACAAAAATATAGGATTCAACGGCAAATTTTATACTTTCCCGTATTTCCTGTCTTGCTTTACCAGAAGATTTCTTAAAGAAAAAAATTCTTAGATTTTGAATTGCACAAAGGGCAAACCGATTAACCCGATTTGCCCTTTGTGTTTTAATGATATCACAAATTTACTGTCTGCGTTTATTTAACTACGACCGATCTCCAACCGGACCATGCGCCGTAGTATGTCAGCTTCTTGCCATAATCGTTATAAACTTCTTTTACGGCACGAACTTTTACATAATATTTCTGACCACTCTTGAGATTCTTAATCGTTGTGGACTGAGTTGTGTAATCGTTCTGAGCTGCGTTCACTTTCTTAGTGATGTAAGTACCTTTTGCAAAGTTCTTAGCTCTTGAATATCTGATTTCGTATCTTGTTACGTTGTCTTGTTTGTACCAACGAACCTTAACCTGGCCTTTCTTGCCGTAGTTCCAAGGCTTCTTAGTCATAACCGCTTTCTTCGGATATACCTTGATTACTGTGGAATAGGTTGCAGGGTCATAAGTCGTTGTCCCTGTAGTCTTAATCGTGATCTTAGCTCTTCCTGCCTTAAGCGGAGTGACAAGACCGCTTGCGGAAACGGTTGCAACTGTGCTGTCACTTGAAGTGTAAGTGAATCTGCCTTCTGTTGCCTTTGGATAAAGCTGAATAACTTCTCCGCCAGGATATGCCTTGTAAGTAGACTTAACGCCTGTGATTGACTGTGATTTTCCGGCAACTGTGAAGACAGCATATGTGCTGCCGGAATACTTGCCTGCACCTGTAACAACAACCTTATAAGTTCCCGGATTAACGATTCTGCTTACTGTTTTGTCATCGGAATCCTTGTAGCTTACCGTGTAATCACTGGTGGTAAGTTTTGCGGAGCCTCTTGCTACGCTTAATACCCTCGGAAGGGTGATTGCGTAGCCTGTTGCATTTGCACTGCTTTTATCTAATGTTACGGTATAACTTGAAATATCATTTCCTGTTACTGTGAATGTCAAAGTCTTAGTTCCGGTGTATCCGCCGTCACCAACGACTTCAATCGTATAAGTTCCTGCATCTCTGATTGTGCTTACAACCTTGCCTGCGGAATTTCTGTATACTACATTGTAGTGAACACCCTTTGTAAGAGTGGTAGTACCGTCTAATACATATACATCAATCGGTATTGCATAGCCTGTGTAAACCGCACTGGATCTTCCGTCTCTGAAAGCAACCGTGCAGTAGGACATGGATCTAGCTGAGATTGAGTAAGTCTTGCTGAAGCTGCTTCCCGTGAGGTTGCCGTTTCCTGTCGGAGATACAGACACATACATGGTTGATCTGTTTGAGTTTGCTGAATAGTACACGGTATAGTCTTTGTCTTTCTCAAATGTAACACCATTTGCGCCTCGAACCGTTACTGCCGGTGCGGTATACGCACTCGTCACGGTCGCTGTTACTGTAACATTCTTCATGTCATACTGTCTAATCATGAATGATGTTGCAGCAGCTTTTTCACCGCCGTAAACGCCTTTTCCTTTAACTACAACCGTGTAGATGTTAGCATCTGTAGGGTTTGTTACAGAATATGTTTTGTTATCTTTGCTGTATTGATATTCAACAGTGTAGTCCACATTCTGTGTTAATAACTTTCTTGCCCCTGAAACAGTCATGTATACGGAAATGTTGTTTGGATATTGTGCTTTTCCGCTATAAGTGTTTGTCCATGCAGTATCAACGAATACTTCTGCATTTGCTAAATCCGCATTGGAATCCACAACATCAAATGTCAAAGTTCTTGAACCTGAATAGTTGCCCTGGAAGGTAATAACTGCGTTGCCCGCATTCTTACCAATCGTATCTGTTTTTATGAGACAAAGATAATCCTGTCCAAGTGTAAGTTCTTTTTCTTTTCCGTCAATAACATCCGTAACCGTAATCTTAGGACTTGCATTCACTACCTGAGTGGAAATCGGAGAAACCTTAACATTATTGGTTCCCGCAGCCGTTCCTACCGCTTTTGGCTGGATGTATGCAACATTATCCTTGAATGAGCCGGCATACTTTCCGATACCTCTGATTGTAAAGGTTGTTTCAGAAACATTCGTCGCAGTCACCGGAGTAACAACAAAGTCTGTACCCTGAGTTAATGTAATTTTCGATTTATCATCCTTGTTATATACTACAGAAAGTTTTACATTTTGAGCCACCCCATTGTAATACGGTCTGGTCCATGCCGTAACGGTCGTATTACTCGCATTGAGACCTGTAACCTGTTTTACAACTATGCCGTTTCTTGTGCCTGTTAAATTCCCTTCACCGGCTACATTAAGCGTTGCGTTCTTGCCATCCGCACTTGCAACCGTTATCTTCAAACTCTGATCGTTAAAGATAGTTGCGTTTGTGTAGCCGCCAAAATAAAATGTAAGGCCTGATTGATCCATAGGAACAGGTTCATTTTCCTTATATGTATCAGCGATATTTCCCGCAGACGTTATCTGCACGGAAGTGTTCGTTGAAATATCCAACGATTTAATCGTGAAAGCACCTGTTCCGCTCTTTTTTGTTAAGCCTGATACAGGCTCCTTTTCAGTCACTGTTACCGTGTAATTTCCGGCATCTGTCGGATTCGGAACAGAAGTATCGCCCTTGGAATATGACACCGTGTACTTGCTTGAATCTACAACAGTTTCACCATCCTTAACAGTAATTTTCGGAGTTTGAGCTTTGCCGTTATAAGTGTATGTCCCTGTAACCTTGACAGTATATGAATCCGCAGCAAATGCTACCGAAGCAGTCGCAGGAATCATACAGATAACCAAAGCCAAGCTCAATAAAATTGCTAAAGTCTTTTTCATCGTACTTTTCTTCTCCTTTTCATAATCTCAAAATTTATTCTGCCAAAAATACAATGATAATTGGCTCTATACAGTTTTATTATACGATTTTTGCACGCAAGTAACAAGAGGAATTTGTATAAAATTACATGAAATAATAGGAAATTTTATCCAATTTAGCACAAACCCCCTCCTAGGTGTAGAAGGGGGGGTTGTTATGATTTGAAATTTTCCGTTATTTCGTTCTTGCAGCGTATCTGCACTGCTTAAGTTCGGTTCTTGTAACCAGGTTTCCGTAGGCGTCATATACCATCACTCTTGCTTTGTAGTAATACTTCGTGCCTTTCTTTGCAGAGGTGTTGATATAGGTTCTGCCTTTGGTCTCATATTTTGCCTTATAGCCCTTCGCTTTGCGTGTGCTTCTGTAATATTTGTATTTTACTGTGTAGCCAAGCTCTTCCAGTGCCTTGACATTTCCTTTGGTTACGGTAAGCATCACTTTGATGCTTCCTTTTGCCGTCTTTGCTGAGCGTGCTTTGAGCTGAACTTTTGCAAGAAGCTTGTCTGCTTCTTCCTTCTGCTCTGCGAAAATCTTTTCCGCTTCTGCTTCTGCAAGGACTGCATAGCTTGAGAAATGACCGGTCGTGAATGTGTAAGTTCCGTCCGCATTCTTTTCGCCGCTGACTCTGTGGTAGGTTCCGTTATCGTCGATGTAGACGCATATCAGGTTCTTGCCATGAAGCGCTGCCTCAGGATTTACGGTTACCGCGACATTTCCTTCTTTGAACTCTTTTACTTCGCCTTTGGATGTCACGATTTTAAGTTCCACCTGAAGGATGTCGCTGTTGCGTTTCACCACTTCAACGATAAGTTTTACCTTTCCGGTCGTTCCTGCCTGCGATGCAAGGGCATCCACGGCAGCCTTATCCAGCGTTACTTTGCCGGCGTCGCTCTTAAGCGTAAGTCCCGCCTGTGCCTTCTGGGAAATCTCCTGAATGGTCTTTTCCGGAAGGGCAATTTCAATGGTTGTTCCGGCTTCTGCAGGGCTTCCTGCAGCCGCACTTACAATAATTTCTTCGGACTTGTTTTCGAGGGCTTTCTCAAGAATCTTGTCCGCGGTCTTGTCATCGATCTCCGCAGCCGCGGTCTTGCCGCCATCCGGTTTTGCCGCGATATCCGGCTTGACTTCTGCCGTCGTTGATGCCGGTGTTCCGTTCTTCGGATCTTCCGGCGTGCTGATGATTGTGTCTTCTTCACCTGCAGGCGGAAGAAGAATGCCACCGCCGCCTCCGCCGGAGAAGATCATCTTACTGATTGCGGTCGTGTAGCTGTCGCCGCAGATGCTGCATTTGTGCTGCATGATGCCTTCTTCGCTGTAAGTCGGCTCCTTGATTACGGTATCGACATAATCATGCACTGTGTGCTGGCTTTTGTCACCGTAAGTATAGTCAAGTAAGGAAATTCTTGTTGTAAGCCACTTGTTCATGTCACTGATGACATCATCGTAGTTTGTTCCGTCTTTCCAAAGATGTCCGGCTGCATGCGGGTATCCGATTTCCACATATGGCCACAGCTTGTAGTTCATCTGCACGCTGTCATAAATCTTCAGGTAATATCCTCTTGTCGTGCCGTTTTCGGAAATAAGTTCTTTAATTGCATCCGCAAACGTGCTTGTGTAATATTCTTTCAAAGCTTCCTTAAAGTCCGGAATCTGAACCAGTGCTTCTTCAAGGTAGTTAAAGTTTTCCGCCGATGCACTGATTTTCTTTGTAAATCCGGTTCCAAGTGCCATCTCAAGATCCCAGACAGGGCCCGCAAACATAGTACCGTCTGCATCTTTATAGAAATAGCAGGAGGAAAGGAATCCGTCCGGATTCAAGGCAAGCTGCTGCAGCAGAACTATCTTGACAAGGGATTCTTTATCGCAGTATTCGTAGTAATGCTTTCCGGTAGTCGGATGGATTCCGGTGTAGTTTCCGTCTTCATCTGTTGCATATACCGCATCTTCGAATTCCTGATAGTATTCGCTGATGTACTCCATCGCTTCCTTTCCGATGTATTCCGGACTCTTTACATTGAAGGCACTTCCGGTGCGGGTGTAGAAGCCATTTATTTCGTCGATTTCTTCCAGGTTTCGTTCAATCAAGTAGCCGCCGGTAAGGTTCTTAGGTTCGACAAGGCCGTCTGTGTATACGACCTTTTGTTCATACTTGTTTGTGCCTTCCTTGACCTCTGCAGTTTCACCGTAGGATGGATTCTTTTCTTTGTATGCCTCTTCCATGTCGGTGATGGCAATTCCGGTGCTTCCCACGGAGTTCTTCTCGCTGAGAAGGTAAGTACCGCGGTACTCGCCGTCATAGTAAAGGTCGACCCAGTCACAATTTGCGGTGTATGGCATCTGAAGGCTCTTTGCAAGATCTTTAAACAGCTTATCGTGCATCTGCGTGGCATCGCCGTACCCTGCAAGTAACACCCAGGTCTTTACAGACTCGCTGCTTCCGACAAGGTCTGCTGCCTTCGAAAGCTTAATCTGATAAGACTTCTTCGGGTAGTATTTAAAGGTGGAGTTTCCGCGTGCTTTAATCTGCGTAAGTTCTCCGTCATATTTTGCTGTGCCGTTTTCATCAATCAGCTGCATCCTGCCGGTCACGGCATTGGATTTTGCTGCGTCCACATAATCTCTTCCCTGGTTTTGTGCATCGCTGCTTGTGAGGTAGAGGGCAGGGATGTTTGAGGACTGCATCACGCAGATTTCCATTGGCTCCTTGTCATCCGCAGAAAGATAAATCTTGTATTCGCCGTATCCGGAATCGCTTGCAAACCGGCTCACATCAAAGGTGAACGCATCTGCTGCAAAGGTTTCCGACTTAAGCGTTCCGAGGATGGTAACCTTAGAAATTTCCTCTTTTGCAGTAACAGAAAGGGTAAGGTTTGTCTTATCTGCGTTTGACGGAAGCATCAGGTAGGTTTTTCCGTCATGCGTTATGGTCTTAATGTGCGTGCTTCCAACCACAGCCGAAACAGTCTCTAACGCCTCGCTGGTCTTGCCGCTTGTCTCATCCGGCAGAAGAATTTCTGCGGCCGCCTGTTTCAGACCCTTAAATACCGTGCCGTCAACCTTTGTTTGTGTTTCGATGCGGAAGGAATACTTCGCGCCCGGATTCAGACCGCTGACAATCATGGAAGTGTCCTTGGTCGTTCCGGCTTTCTCCCAGGAGGAGGACGTTATAGCTCTCACATAAACTAGGTACTCTTCGGCTCCGCCTGCCGCATCCCAGGTGAGTTTGGCTGCGGAGGAGTGAAGCGGCTCTATCTTGATTTCTTTCACGCTCTGCGGAACGATTGGGAAGTCAATGGATTTTGTTCCATAGTAGTTTCCTCTGCCGTCAAAGACAACCGTTCCCATTCCGACGTTAATATTGTTCTTGTAGGAGTTGTACGCATCAAGCCCGTAGCTGGAGCTGCTTGCAGTGAGTTCGTACTTACCGTCATAAGCAGAGACGCTTGCACGGACGGCTTTTCCGGTGTACTCCCAGCTCTTTGCATTTAATTTCAGGGTAACCTTTGCAATGTCTTTTCCCTGCGCGCCGCATACGGTGCAGACATGCTGTTCATCCCAGGTATGCCCCTTGCGATAGGTTGCAGCACCGGTGTAGTGCTCGCCGCAGTCGCAGTCTGCCATGATATATCCGTTCTCAAGACAGGTTGCCGTATTGTAGGTCTCTGTCTTATGAAGGATTGCATCTTCTCCTGCATGATAAATCTCTTCGCCGATTGCAAACCATCCGGTCTTAGCTTTTCCGCCTACAAGGGCAACCTTGCCGGAGCCTCCGGTTACCGAAAGAATTCCGGTGTAGCCGCTTGCTTCTGCAGATACTTCCTGCATGCAAAGGACGCAGGAGTGAATCATGCCGGTAGTCTTGTCATAGGTGCAGGTTTCATCTACCGTATGGTTTCCAAGCTCGCAGTCGGTCTTCTGGATGGTATAGCTGTCAAGAAGATCCCCGTTATACTTATATGCGGTCAGAACCATCTTCGAAGCATCTGCTTCTACCGACAGGTACATGCCAAGATACTCGTTATGCGGAATCATTGCTGCATAAATATCATGCTCGTGATATTCGTTGTCTTTTCCGCTCAGGTCGCCGCAGATGTAGTAGACTACGCCGTCGCGGCTTCCTTCTGCGAGCGCCTGATCTTCCTTCATCGGGTAGGTTCTTGCGTAGGCGTGATCATCGCCGCTGAAGACAACATCAAAGCCTGCATCTTCAATTGCCTTTGTCACGGCAAGGCGCTTTGTTTCTTCCATGAAGCTTTCCGTGCCGTATACCGGCTGATGAAAGACAAGTGCCTTCCACGCGCAGCTGCTTGCTGCTGCATCTTCCTTTGCGGTTTTAAGGGCAGCGAGCATATCGCCGCCGTCATTGATGACGCCGACATATACGCTTCCGTATTCTGCGGAGTAGTAGCTTCCTGCATTATGCGTCGGGATCGAGAAGATGCTTCCTGCCGTTTCGCCTTCCGCATCCCCGTAGTACTCGTGGTTTCCGAGGGTGTGCATTACATCAATGCCGGCAAGCTTTTCCGCATTCAGCACCGTAAGATATGCACGCCAATTGTTAAATGCCGTAACATTATCAATCGCATCTCCGGTCTGTATGCCAAAGGCATATTTTGGATCACTTGCTTTCACTCTTTCGATTGCAGCACTCAGATTTGCAGTATTATCTGTTTGAATGTCTCCAAAGATGAAGAAATTTGTCTTTGCACCTTTTTCTGCAGGGGCAGTGGTAAAGGAGAGTACCTCCGACCAGTTCTCACCGTCGCCAACCCTGTAGTAGTAGGTTTTTCCGCTTTCAAGGCTATTAAGCTTCACTTCGTTTAAGCGGTATGCGTTTCCGCTGTTTGCTTCCGTGAAGGTAATGAGCCTGCTCGTTCCGGAAGTTTTCTCTGCTTCTGCAAGTGCTTCTTCTGTTTCTGCAAGCTTAATGTATGCGCTGTTTTTACTTCCTTCAATCGCCGAAAGCCAGGTGATGGTCTTCTGCGAAGCACCGTCTTTTGAAATATTGTTTTGGATGCCAAACGGTTTTCCGTCTCCGTCATTTCCAAGTGCGTTTACCACCACATCATAGTTCCAGGAGCGGTTTTCCTCTGCATCTTTGGCATAGACGGTGTATCTTCCCGCGGAAGTAAAGGTATGTGGGTTATCAATCACTTCACTTCCAAGATATATGGTAACATCTTTTGCAGGATTTCCGTCGCTGTCTGTTACATCAAAAGTAAGTGGATATTCTGCGATGGCATCTCCTGCGGATATTTCGTACTTCGCGCTAAGCGGAATCTTACTCTGTGATTGTGAGAAAGTCATTCCGTCTTTATTTTGAATGTAGTATCCGCTCGGCACGGCATAGTTAAAGGTGCTGCCTTTCTGTGCATCCGATGGAATCTCCATAGAAAGCGTTGCAAGGTTCTTCCCGTATATAACAGGATTTTCCTCACTCTGCACCTTCTTCTTTACATGCAGAGTAACCTTGCCGTCTGCATATTCCGGTGCAGCAGCTTCTTCATAGCCTTCGCCGTATGTGATGCGCGACATCAGATTATCCTTGATTGTTTCTCCGTAGTCGTTTCCGATTTCAATCACCACATCTGCGACATCCACATACTCCGTCGGAAGCTTGCTTTGGTTTTCAATCTTAAGCAGGTATGGCTTCCCGATTACAGGACTCTCTCCCTGCGGCGTGACACTTACAGCTGCCTTCGCTGCCTCTGCGGCTTCAATCGTGAAGGTGTAAGTCTCTGTCGTCTCATTTCCGTAGGTATCCTTCACGCGGATTCCGAGGGAATGCTCTCCGCTTGTAAGCTTCTTTGCTTGGAGCAGAACAGAAGTGTTGTCTACAGTAGGGTTCTGCGTAATTGCGGCATCAGATGTGTAATCATGTCCATCAATTGCAATCTTGATGCTGGAAGCATCGATTCCGCTTGCATACTTATCGGTTGCTTTACTGTCATTGAGTGCAATATCAAAGGTCGGCTGCGTGGTTGTAAACTTCGCTTTGCCTGCTGCAGTTTTGAGATTGACATCGCTTCCCTTTTCAAGAACGCTATCAATAACCGGGTTATTGATGTCATTCGTATTGGTGCCGTAAATCATCTGCAGATTATCAATGAGGATGCTGCCTTTCCCTTTTTGACAATTCTGAGGTGAAGTTATTCTGATTGTATATCCTCTTTGCACACCAACCGGCATGGCCAATGATGAAATATCAGCCTCTATCCAAGTCCAGCCTTTACCAGCCCAGTCGTTAAGCGTCTTTCCGCTAACCGTTCCGTCCGGATTGTAGCTGTAATATTGGAAATAGGTTGTAGTTCCTCCAATATTTTTTCCTTCTATCAAGGACATGCTGCCATCTGTATTTATTTTTTGGTAGGCTAAATCAGGAGAGTCTTTTATTTCTCCTTTTCCAACCAAGATAGCTTTTATTACATTATCGCTTCCTTTTAACTCACTCGGAACATTAATCCAAACACCTAACTTGGTCGGTTGAACCTCATTCACATATACTATAGATGAGAAACCAAAGTCCGCAACCGATACCAATGCTGGATTTATTTTTTGAAAGTCCCATGATAACTTGCACGCATAATCTCCAAAGCGAACTCTGTTATCCTCGGCGGAATTCACAATGCCATTCCCTCCTGATGGCCAAATAACGCCACGACTGGTTGTATCTCGAATCCAGATACGACTTTCCTTCATTTCATCAATAGTTAACTGTCCGTTGCTGCCTGTAGATGATGTTCCAACATGCATTTTCCAAAACTCAGTCGCTGAAATACTTCCTCGGTCTTCGAAATCCATCAGCATATAAGGTTCCATGCCGACAATCACATTCACGCTTCCTGTTATATCCGTATGCGAAGCAAGTGCTACAGTTACATCTGCTCTTAAAGAATTCTTTTCATCCGCATAAAAATAATTGTTTGCAAATTTTCCTACTGAAAAAGTAAATTCTTGATCAGCCTGCAATCCTTCTATTGATTCATGTTCAATTTCATTAATTTTTATTTTATTACCTTTGTCATTTAGGACAAATTCGCCGTTCTCATCTGTTTGGTATACGGCTTCATAGCTATACTTTTTTACATTTTTAACGGTTGATTTGACATTGATTTGGCCATCTTGCTGTACAAATGCTTCTTTTTCAGTTTCAACATATTCTGTAGCATAGTTCCACCAAGTACCATATGCTGAATATTGGAGTTTTTGGCTTACATTAAGTTGACCATTGAGTGCCATCGACATGTCCTTTACTCCGTTACCTGCATATCCTGTTGCTGTATTTGGACCTTGAGTTTCAACCACCACATTGTGCTTATAGCTTTCCGGCTCTAGACTCCATACAAAATCCCCGCTTTTATACTTTACATTTCTTCCTTGCCAACTAGGCGTAAAGCTGAGGTCACTCTCTTGACCGAAATCCAGAGACACACTGCTGTTTGTAAAGCCCAGCTTGTCCGGCCACTGCAGCTGTACAGAAGTTTCACCAATAATTTTACCTTCATGGCTAAGTGCTACTGTAACTTCTCCGGTCTGATCCGAAGTTCCAGTAAAATTACCTTCTGCATCAATCGTTCCAAGTTCACTTCCTTTTGTCACACTCCAAGAGAGTCCGGATTCCGGAAGTTCCTTAGTGGCAGCTGCCCCGGATTTGTCTACATATTTAGCCTCAAATTTTATCGTGCTTCCCGGGGTGTATACATCATCATTCGGTGTTAAAACAGCATGGTCAAACTTTCCGTCTGCCTGTGACTTTGAAATTACCATAACGGAAGAGGAGACGGTTCTTTCATAGCCGTCCGAAGGCTTGCAGCGTATCGTCAGTCCTGCAATTTTTTCGTTGTCCGGGTTTATGGTGTCACCGGCACGCTGCGTTGCAAAAGTGGATGACCCCCCTCCATCAAGGTTTAAAACATCGACGCAGCCAAGGTCAATCATCGTTGCTGCAAGTTCTGCGTAGTTCATACCGACCGATAATGGTGCCTGACGACCGTCTACCATGTAGATCACAACCGTTTTGTCCGCTCTGATTCCGATTGCGGTTCTCGGGTTCTTCGTTTCATCGCCCACGCTGACAGGGTTTCCGTCTTTTACGATTACGGCAGCACCACCGACAGCTTCTTTCACGCTTTCCGGAAGATTCGCAGATGATTCTTCAATGTGCGGCACATTATCCTTGTCTATGTAAAAACATGGATAACTTGACTTCTGAATAACGGTGCCATTCATAACAAGAACACCTCTTGGTCTGCCGTTCGACATATCAAAGAAGTCACCGTTTACTGCGCCTACAACATTAACCTTTCGTCTGGTTTCCACGGCCTGCGCCTGCTCGGTCGTTCTTCTCATGTTCCAGTTTGTTCCGGATTTAATGGCATCAATGTTATAGTCGTTATATCCTGCTATGATTTCTGCATCTTCGCCAAGCTTTACCTCAAGCACATGTCCGGACTGCTGCGCGCTGAGGTCTTGGTTATTCACAATATATTCGCGTTCTACGATTCCGGGGGCAACTTCGTATTTCTTGTCCGATATGACGATATTGCCGTCCGATGTCTGTCCTTGCGCTCCGAATGCCGAAGCTGGCATCATCGTAATGATTAGTGCGATGGAAAGTGCAAGTGTCAGAATTTTTTTGTTCATATCAATTACCTGCGTTCCTTTCTTTCAGATAGTTGGTGTTTTGTATATTTGTGTATATAAATTAGATAATCTCGTTTTTGTTTTTTATAATAATTGCGTTAGGTAAAAAAAATACCTCTTGGAGGAATTATATTGTGCTTCCTTTTTCTTACTTCTATTCTTGCACAAATCCCCCTCCGGATTCCCGGAGGGGGTCTGTATTATTGATCAGTTTTTAATGTAAATAAGGGTTCCTTATTTCGCTACTCTGCGAGCTTTGTTTGACCAGTCGGAAGTTACCTTAACACCGTCAATTACCTTGTAAGCTCTAACTTTGTAGTAGTATCTGGTTCCCTTCTTAAGACCCTTGGAGTTCTTGTAAGTCTTCTTAGTTGTTGTGAAGGCTTTCTTGTAACCCTTGGAGTGCTTAGTGGATTTCCATACTTCGAATCCGTCGATGTCAGCTTCGCCCTTTACAGTCCATTTAACTGTGATGGAGCCCTTCTTAGCTGTTGACTTAGCAGTAATCTTCAGAGCTTCAACAGCATCTGCAGGATTGTTGTTAAGTCCGAGAAGAGTTTCAGCTGCAACTAAATCAGTGTATGCCTGATCAAAGTCATCAGCTACGAAACCATCGTTAATTGTTGTTACGTTGTAATTGAATCCTGCAGTTTTGTAGTCTGTGTACTCTGCAACATAAGCATCGTATAAACCTCTTGCAGCAATTACTTTATCTTTAGCAGCTTCTGTGATATTTTCCTTTACAGGAATAGCAGTGATAGCAGCCTTTACAGCGTCGTATTCAGTCTTCTTAATCTTATCAAGGTATTTGTTTAATGTAGCTTTTTCGCCTGCAAGTGCAGTTGCAACTTCCTTATAATCATAAGCGTCTTCTACAGCTTCGATTTCGTCAACGAGAGCCTTGATTGCAGCCTTGTCAGTTTCGCTTACAGCCTTAACCTTAGCAGCCATTTCATTGTTGAATGCATATGCATACATAACAGCAGCAGCCTTAAGTTCAGCATCCTTGTAATTCTTTACAGCTGTTAAGTCTTCGTATGCCTTTACAGCGGTGAATGCAGCATCGATAGTAGCCTTGTCAGCTGTTGAAACCTTCTTAGGAATAGCTTTAACAGCATCGTCTGCAGCTTCCTGTGCAGCTTCTACTGCAGCGTTTGTAGGAAGAGCTTTTACTAATGCAAGGATCTGATCGGATAATGCATTGATGTCCTTAGCTGTTCTAGCTTCGGAAGCTCCAACTAGCTTCTTGATTTCGGAATCAAGTTTTGCATAGCTGCTTTCAACATAGTATTTGTTAGCATCCTTTGAAATCTGTCCATTTACAAGATCTGCATAGTCATGAGCAGCAGTAAAGAGAGATGTAGGGATTTTACCATCAACTAATCTGTTTATATCAATCTTAGCTAATTCAGTGTTGAATTTTGCAACTTCTTTGTCAACTTCTTCGTTATCCTTAGCAGCGTTGATCTTTGCAACATATTCTTCAACTAATGCTTTGTACTTAGCATATTCAGGAGCATAGTAGTTATCTTCTGCATCGCTAAGGTCGTCGTTGAGTTTTGTCTCAACATATTTCTTGTAGTATGCTAATTTAGCATCGTCAAGGCTTGCATATAATGCCTTAATCTGTGAAACATAATCTGTGTAATAAGGGGATTCACCTGCAGCAAGTGCGATTCCAAGTGCATACTTATAAAGAGCAATCTTTCCTGCCTTTACTAAGTCAGCAACATCAGCAGCGTCACGAACGAGTGCACCGTTTGCATCTGTTTCAGCAGCGTTTCTGCTTCCTTCAGCTTCTAAAGTTGCAGCATCCTTAACTGCTTTAGCAGCCTTTGTCTTATAAGAATCGTTGAAATAGATTTCAAATCCGGTAACACCTGAAGTTGCGCTAGTTGTCGGAGTTGCTGTAATCACTTCCTCTTCAACTAAGTAGTTAAGAATAGTCTGCATGTCAGCAGCGAAAGTCTTATCTGCATCTTTTACGCGGATATAGTTAGCGTATGCAGCAGCAACCTGTGCCTTAAGTGCAGCAACATCAGCAGCAGTTACAGCATTCTGACCGTTTACATACTCAGTTGTGTATGCGCTTAACTTATAAGTGCGTGTAACCTTGTCAGCGTCAACATATGTATCAACATAATCTTCGTTGATTTCGTAGATGCCAAGACCGATGTTTGTTGTACCTACATAACCTTTTTCCTTGAGTAATTTTGTGTAAGCGATTTCGCCTGCATAATCATCAAAGTAACGATCAATAACACCTTTTGCAGCTACATAATCAGCAACTTTGCTATCGGAAGTGAAAGTTGCTTCGTTGATTGCTTCTACAGCATCAGCAAGGATAGCCTTTACGTGATCCTGATATGTCTTGCAAGTGTGTCCGTCTTCTTTACATGCATATTTCATTTCTGCTGTTGAGAAATCGGAAACGGAGATTCCGTTTAAGATGGAAACTGCAGTTGCCTTGTCAGCTTCGTACTGAGCAGCTACGATTGTAAGTGACAAATCGTTGTCTGCTGCGATGAGAGCCTTGATACCAGCAGCATCGTTAACATATGCCTGAGGGTCAGCCTTCTTTGCAAAATCAAGAGCAGCAGCCAATAAGTCAGCTCTGTGTGCGTCGAGTGTTGAGTAATCAACTGTGTAGCCGTCTACTATGAAATCAGTATCAGCATCTTTAATTTCGTTCATTGCAACATTGAAGTATTCGTTTGCTAATGACTTGTTGTAGTCAGATGTAGCAAATGCTGATCCAAAGCTGAACGTGAACATAACAGCGATTACTAACAGCACTGTTAATAATTTTTTCATTTTTAGAATTCCTCCCTTTTTTAATTTTTGCTCATATTGTAAGGTCTTGTGAAAATGGACATAGTCCCACAACATATCACAATATGAAATAATTCCGTTATAGTTTACCAAAAGGTTTTCGACTTTGCAAGTGTTTTTTCTGTGAAAATCACTCTTTTCCGCGAGGATATCACCCCGCTCCGCAAAGGCCCATGTCTCAACCTTTCACTAGTAACTCCGATATGAGGTGCAAAAGGTTACAAAAGTTACAAAATTTTTTTAAAAAAGACTGCCGATTCCTCAGCAGCCTCTGTGGTGTTTTCTTTTCATTATGTAATAAGAGTTTTTAATTTGCTGCGACTTTTGATTGCATTTAATAAGTTCTGTTTTTCTTTTTGCGGTATACTCTTACTGGATGTATCAATTATTTCTTCCATGATACTCATAAATTCCTCATATTTATTTTGTATATGAATATTTGCAATATATGTAGCCGCATCTTCGTATTTGAAATCAGATTCAGAACTCTCTGCCAGTTTTATTTTCAGTTCGCTTATTTGCTTTTTGCTGCCGATTATACATCTGGAATGCAAATCGGAATTCAGCATATTTTGTCTTTCTTTCGCTGACATAACCCCCTCCCAATCTGTCGTTCCCACTCTGGAATACATATTACCGACCAGCCACCCGAGCTTAGCTTTAAACTCGTCTGCCAATTCTATTTTCTTCGCCTTTAAGCATTCATCATAGTGTTCACCGCTCTTTAACGCAATAGACACTTTTAAGTAGACAACCATTGACTCCGGGAAATCCAAGGCATCCTCTTTATAAAGAAAAAAATATTCAGGCTCTGTATTGTTATATAGACGCTCAATTAGTTGATATGCCCGAGTTTTGTTTTTGTCATCCATCAATAAAAGCCCGTGATTTCTTTCGGCATACTTTTCTTTGATGAGGCTTCTCTCTAAAAAATCCGCATAGCTCCTGATAGCTGCCAGCGTAATGTACGGAGTTTTGCATTTTTTCCCATTCCTACGCACTAAATCACAACTTTGGGACAAAACCATAAAATATTTATATTGCTCGTTTAAGAAATACGGATGAACCTCTTTTAGAACTTGTGACAGTCCATCTGTCACTTCCAAAATATCCCCTTGGCAAAGTGCGTTTTTATCAGGCTCTGCTTTATATGTGAAATGAACATTTCTATCGATTTCATATCCTTTTGTTGTTATCTCCGAAGACATTAGTTGCCTCCTAACATTTTATTGACCTTCTGATATGTTTCTTGCATTCTTTTTTCCGCATAATTTACTTTTCTATAACCGGAAAACATCCTTCCGTCAGTTTCTTTACCGATTATTTTTATTGCTTCCTCTTGTTCCGGCCTGCTTTTCTGAGTTCCCCGATTGTTTGCCGGCATTTCTACAGTAATGCGTATATTTCTTCCAAATTCTATTTTGTCATGCTTCGTACTTGCCACTATTCTTCACCTTCCATTTCATATCCTAATCCACTTAAAATTTCTCTGCACTCTTTTATGAAACTCTTTACAAGCTCCAAAGTAAAGTTCGGACGGGACTCTTCTGCGATATGATGCTCGTTAAAACGTATCTGCAAATTATTATTTTCTAAATTAGAACTCATATTAATAAGTTTATTATTCCGCCTTAATGTTCTGCTGATTTGGGTTGAAACAATTACACATCCGTTATTTACAAGTGCCTCTGCATCCGCCATTGAGTCTATCACATCCGCAAACGCACTTACATTTTCTTCTACAAATTCAGCGTTTAATCCATATGCCGCAAATTGTGGCGTAGAGGCCTTTTCCAAAAAATTATTCAAATATTCGCATAAAGATTTCAATTCGCTTTCGCCTGTATCAGTTACAGAAAAAATCATGCTGCTCAGCCCCGGTGCAATTATGACACCGTCTGCCTTATAGCGAACCGTAAAATCTGTTCCTTGTCCACTAAGCCCTATTTCCATTTCTTCCTTCTCAAATACATTCTCCGCGATCCAATCCGGTTGACTATAGAGCTGGTTCCAATCACCAAGCAAAACTACATTTAGCGAATCATTTATAAATACCATTTTGGTCTCCTTTTCGTTATAAAACTTAGCAGCAACAAAGCATTTAAGTTTTTCTCAATTTTTAAATGCCTCTTAATTACTAAAATTATATGCTTCTTTTCTCTCTTTGTCAATTACATTTTTAGTATTTGCTTACATTTTTTACAAGCTATTTTTCGGCGTTTTGGCGAAGCCGTTTATTCTTACAGCCCCGTGTACCTGCCGCTGTTCTTGTATTTCTTGAGGATCTTCTCAGCGCGTTCATTGCGGCCGAGTTCTGCTTCACGCACCTTTTGCTCGTACGGCGTGAGTTTGTCGATGTCCTTAATGTGCTTGCGGACAGGCTTCGGCATCACGGCGAAGTAGATCAGTGGGGATATGAGCAGGCAGTCAACGAGAATCCATGCCAAAATCCCAAGCAAAACAATCACGCTGTCCCATTCGTTCATAGCTCCCATGGATGCGATTGTCACAAGCCCTATTATAAATACGAAGAAAGTAACATAAAGTCTCTCGAGTTTGCGGATTGCGCCGCTGAGCTGCTCATCGAACCATGTGGTCTTAAGGCTCTTTATCATATATTTCGCCAGTCTGAACTGGATGTTTGCAAGGTATACGCAGGCTTTGAAGTCGTCGAAGGTTGCTTTCTCAGGCGGGATTTCCACCGGATAAAGTTCGTCATTCATGTCCGCCGCAAAAATCTGCGCACGGATTGCCGTGCCTTCGCCCATGACGGAGTACTGCACCTTGTCGCCCGGCACGAATTCCATAACGATAAGCTGGCCCGGCTGCACCATCTGTGTTTCGCCGCCGATTCCCACAACGAGGTAGCCTTCCTTACAATACAGAGCGTGTGTCACCAGCGGAAGCTTTGTTTCATATTCGGATGTCATGGTCTCTTTCTCTGATTTCGGGTATACGACATCAAGATACCCCTCGTTTCCTTTTCTGACCATGAGGTTAAAGTCTGTAATCTTGCCGAAGCTCTTGGTCTTCCATGCACCGTCAAAACGGTCCTGCTCGAGTTCCTTGAGTCTGACGACTCTTTCTCCCTCGTAGCTGAGCACGGTTTCGCCTTTAAGTACCATAAGCACTCTGTCGTAGTCCGGGAGCTTGGTGAAATCGGATTCCTCGACATCAACCGTAGCGGAGCTCAGTCTCCATACGAAATTCCTGTCGAGATAGCTGCTCTTTGCGGGATGAATCGCAAGCTGCGTCGTAGTTCCTCCCGACCATCTGCCTATCGAATAGTCCTGTTCTTTACAGACATAGTAGTTCATCGTTTTTCTCCTTTTCCTCTGCGGCCGCATTTATCACAGCACGCCATATGTGCATATTATTATATCATAGGAATGACCGGATTTTAACAAAAACTTGCAATACAGACCAAAATGTTCTATAATTGTGGGAGTTTTATTAGCAGTTTATTAGCATTTTCTTAGCGCCATGTGCGTTAGGAGTACATAATAGGAGAACATAATATATGTATAGAAGTGATGGATATCGTGTCAAGGGCAATGACCCGATGTATGAAATCGTCCCGCACATCATGCCCCAGCGGTATGATGCTTCCAACTCGATTAAGGTAAATATCGACCTTGAGCCGATTCAGGATTACATAAGGCAGTGCCGCCGCCGCGGTGTAAGCATCTCTCACATGAGCATCATCATTGCCGGATATCTGCGGCTGGTTTCGCAGAATCCTTATTTGAACCGTTTCGTTATGAACAAGAAAATTTATGCGCGCAATCATTTCTGCGTTTCGTTCGTAACGCTTACTCCGGGGGCCGAGTCGGACACGGTGAGCAAGTTATATTTCAACTTGGATGATACGCTTGATATCGTCAACGACAAAATCAACGCAGCTATCGATCGTGCAAAAAATCTCAAGGGCCCGAATTCCATGGATAAACTTGCCGCAAAGCTCTGCAGGACGCCGTTCCTTCTGACTTTCGGCATCGGTTTTCTGAAGCTGCTTGACAAGTTCTTCACTCTGCCGATGAGCATTGTTGACGCAAGCCCGTTCCATACATCACTTTTTGTTACCAATCTGGCTTCCATCCGAACCAACACCATCTACCACCATCTGTATGAGTTCGGTACGACCGGTGTTTTCGTATCAATGGGGCAGCCGATGAAGAAGATTGTGAAGAATGGTGAGACGGTCGAGGAGAAAAAAATCATGGAGCTTGGAATCGTAACCGACGAGCGAATCGCAAACGGCCACTACTACGGGCGCTGCTTCAAAGAGCTTTCCCGCTACTACAAGAATCCGGCGCTGCTGGAAACTCCACCGGAAACAATCGTCAAGGATCCGCATGTGCGCAAGAAAAATCCGAAGTGGATATTGAAATAAACTTACAAAACAGGTGGGGCTGCCGCATTAACGGAAAA
>ERZ779737.1025-NODE-1025-length-23327-cov-3.102527_pt1 | contig 23327 bp, 23 predicted proteins | sample MGYA00511889_ERZ779737 | MGnify/ENA primary metagenome ERZ779737 (study PRJEB29588, sample SAMEA2163575) | human gut metagenome | biome: human gut; feature: human-associated habitat; material: faeces | place: Denmark | collected 2008/2010 ... | reverse complement strand
GATTTTTCATTTTTCTTTTTTAGTTTTTCTATTTCTTTTTCAGAATCTAATTCTAATGAATCAGTACAAACATTTTTAAATTCTTTATCTGCATATTTGTTTAACATTTTAATAGCAAATTCATCCACATAGTCTGTACAATATAGAACTTCATAACCTTTGTTTTTAACTGCTTCTACTTGTGGAATTAAGTCAACTTTATCAACTGTTTCACCACATGCGTAATAAATGTTTTTTTGTTCTTTTTCCATTCTTTCAGTATATTCTTTTAATGTTACAAATTGTTTATCTTTTGATGAATGAAACATTAATAAATCTTTTAATTTGTCTTTATTCATTCCATAATCATTATATACACCATATTTAAGTTGCATACCAAATGCATTATAGAATTTTATATAATCTTCCCTAGCATTTTTTTGCATATCTTCTAATTCTTTTAAAACCTTAGTTTCAATATTTTTAGAAATAGTTGCTAATATTCTATTTTGTTGAATAGTTTCTCTTGATATGTTTAATGGTAAATCAGAAGAATCAACAACACCTTTAATAAAAATATATTTAGAACATATTATTTTTAAATCATTATTTAATTTATTTAAAAGATATTCTTTTCGTTTTACATAATATTTTAATCTTATATCTATATAATAATCTAAAATTTCGTATATAGATTTAAATACTTTTATTTTGCCATGTTCATCAATACATGTATAGTTTTCAGTTTCTCTTAGTTTTAATTTTAATATTTTATATAAATCTATATCTTTATTTTGAATAATTTCTTGATACTTTGAGGGTGATAATTTCAATTCAAATAAAATATTATTTTCATATGTATCACAACAATCTTTATATGATAAGATAAAATTATCATCAACTAAATCATCTAATATTGAAATATATTTTTTATATTCCATACCAATTGGTAATTCGGTTATTATAATTTTACCTTTTTGAATTTCATATTTACCATATATTTCAAAAACATTATTTTCAATTTCTTTAACGTCTCCTGTAAACCCATTCCAATATGGCAATAATTTTATATTACTATTTTGCTTAATTAATTTTCTATTAATATATTTTATTATATCAATTGGATTTCTTGGAAGAATATTTTGTGCAAAACCTATTGCTAATCCGATACTACCGTTAACAAGAATCATCGGTAATATTGGAATAAAAAATTTAGGTTCTATGGTAGAGCCTTCAAAATTTTGTTTGATTAAAATATTTTCATCATCTTTATTAAAAATATCAAAAATATATTTTTCTAATCCAGTAAAAATATAACGTGGTGCTGATGCAAATGGAAATAAACGAGTGCCAAACGAACCATCAGTTTTTAATAATGGAATATTATTAGTTCCTATAAATCGCTGAGCTAATCCAACCGTAACATTTACTAATGATTGTTCACCATGAAGATAATTAGTTTCATCACTTACTTGTGATACTAATTGTCCTACTTTTTTCGAATTAATATTATTTTTAATGCAAGTATATAATATTTTACGTTGTGATATTTTTAAACCATCAATAACAGAAGCTATCTTAATTGAAGAATTATAAGATGCATAATTTATATAATCGTTACTAAAAAAATCTTTTAAATTTGTTTCCATATTTAAACTTTATCAATATCTAAGCTATAATTTTGAATAAATTCTTTTCTTTTATTTATATTATCTTCACCGGAAGCTAACCACCAATTCAAATATTGTTCACAATTATCTGATATAGAAAAAGGTTCAATAAAATATTCTAATCCTTTTTCATCAATAATCGAACGCAGCCATTTTGCTTTCCATGATCCTAAACCTTTAAAATATCGTATCACACCTGATATTTTATTATTTTTTTCATATTCTTTATATTCTTCTAAAGTCATAAAATATTTTTCAATATTATCTTTTGAATTAATTATCGCCACTATTGGGGTGTGTAATTTCATAACACGTTTTTCTTTGATAAGATTTTTAGCAAAACGATAAATTAATCCTAAAATTAATCCAGAAATATGTGTACCATCAAAATCTTCATCTGTAGTAATTAATAATTTGCGAAATTTAAAATCATCACACACATTTTTATTAAAATCTAATCCTAAAACCATATTCAATTCTTTCATTTTAGGACTCATAATAATTTCTTTTAACGAACTATCATATGCATTTAAAGGAACACCACCCATGGCAAAATATCCAATATTATTACGACCTAAAGCACTTGATATACCCGCAACAGCACTATCACCTTCAACAATTGCTAAATATTCATTATTTTTAATGGCTGGAGTAAATTTATCAGATTTAATCTTTTTTACAGAAGTTTTTTTAGCTTCCTTCTTTAATTTCAATTCTTCTTTAATTGTAAATGCATCAATCACAGGAGCAATAATAGCTTCATTTTTATAAACATCTTTTACAATTTTATCATAATCCACTCCATTTTCATTAAGAAAAGCATTAATTTCAGCATTTGAATTGGTTAGATTTTCTTTTGTTTGTGAATCAAATTTAAGATTTTTAAAATGTTTAAAGAAAACAATTAATGATAGTCTATGCTTGATATCACCAGGCATAATACCTTTACATTTTCTTTGCAATTTTTCTCTTAAACCATTTACAATATTATTTGTAATTAAATCAATATGATTTCCACCATTAATCAACTTAATACCATTTACATATGAATAAAATTTAAAATCATCTTGTTCATTTGGTATCACACCAATTAGTACATTATCAAAATCATAAACTAAAGCATTTTCATTAAACAATTTAATAAATGCTTTATTATTAATTTTCACTTTATTACCATTAAACCAAAATGTTATTTCTGGAAAACAAATTGCAAGATTTAATACTCTCTGATAAAGCAAATCAATATGAACTTGGTCAAACCCTTCTATACCAAATTTTTCAAAATCTGGTTCAAAATATACTTCAGTACCAGTTTTCTTATTCTTTTTATTTTTAATATCACAATGACTTTCAGAAAGATTATTTTTTGTTGTGAGTGTACCTGAATGTGTTTCTGTATTTGTTTTTACTGAAAATAATTTACTGAAGCAATTTACACAAAAACTACCAACACCATTCATACCAACTGTTTCTCTTTTTGAATCATCTCCAAAATTTGCACCAGCTCTAGCATTATTAAAAGCTAATTCTAATTGAGATACACCATCTGCTGTAGATGTACATGGTACACCTCTTCCATTATCAATAAATGCAGCACATGTTTTATTGATATTGATTTTGATTTCATTACCAAATTCAAAATTTGTCCTAATAGCTTCATCAATACAATTATCTAAAATCTCATTGAGACATTTATCTAAACCTGGTATATAACTAACATTTGTAAATGTAAATTTATTATCTTTATATAAAAACATCTCTTTTGTACAATAATTAAGACTACCAATATATTGACCCGGTCTTTTAAGTACATGCTCAACTTCAGATAATTTATAAATTTTATTTTCTTGCATTTTTAATATTTTATCAATGTTAATTTATTTTTCTAGATATTTATAATAAATATTTTCATGGCTAACGAATATTATAATAAATTTAACGTTTTAAATTTACCACGCGTTAATGTTATTAATGATAATGATTATTTAATAGTTCAAAATGATAATAATGAAACACAAACTTCGTTATTACAATTTAAAAATTTTGTCGTTGATTTAAAAAATACAACATTTGCTTCAAATATTGAAAATCTTGAAAACAATATGTATTTAGCAAATAATAGAATTAAATTTATTGCTAATCAATATAATACATTAATTAGTTATTTATCATCATATGAACAATTTGATGATATAATGAAAAATAATATTCAAAGTTGTGAAATTAATTTGAATTCAATAGCTTAAAAATAAAAAGGTGAATTAATTCACCTTTTTATTTTTATTATTATCTTCTAATTCTTTTTCTTGTAATTTTAAATCTTTAGATAAAACTTCTAATAATTTATTTTGTTCTTGATTAAGGATATTGTTTGGTTCTCGTAAAACACCGTCTTTATCTAAATACATTTTAACATTTTGAATTTTTTGTTCATCTGTACCAAAAATTTCAATAACAGCCGGACAATCTTCAACATTAAAAAATGGATTTTTTAATCGGATATTAAATAATGCAATAATATCTTTTATATTATTATCTAAATCAGCTAAAAATTTCGCATCACAAAATTCATCCATTTGAATTTGATCTGGAATCTTAATATCATTGAATTTTGATATTGGTAAATAAAAAATAACATCGACATTATTAAATAATGGTTTAATTTTTTCAACAAAATATAAAAATAATGTTTTATCAATCCATTGATCGTCAATTGCAAACATAACTTTAACTAAGAAATCTATAGGTGAAATAGAAAAAATAACATTATCTGATAATGCATTATTATATTTTGAATAAATTTCAATAATTTTATTCAATTCTTCATCTAATTTTTCTTTAGTTAGTTTACTAGAAAACATTTGACTAAAACCTAAGTCATGTATTTTGTAATTAGGCCATGTGTCTTTTAAATCAATAAAAAATTTTTCTCGATTAATATATGGTATACTTGTTAACGCAATTCTCATAATTTAAACTCTCAGCTTTCTATCCCAGATCATTATATGTGTTCTATTACTAAAATTAAATCCATATTTAGTACACCATTCAGCTACTTTTGGAGATCTTTCAATTAATTCTTCCCTTGAACCAGCAGTTGGCATTAGCCAACAATATTCTCTCGAAATAATACCAGCATTAATATAATTTTCAAATATTTCATTAATATCATCTTCTGTGTTTACAACAAACTTAAAAGCAGCAATTCCACTTTCATATTTATTGTAATTATAATCATTTAACCAACTTAAAACATCTGGTTTGTATCTTCTTTCTTTTGGGTCACCATTTGTTGAGAGTTTTGGACAACATACAAAATTTATTGTACCTGTAAATTGATCATGATTAAAAGTACTCATGAATTTTGTTGGTAATATTGTACCATTTGTTTCAAAATCAACATCAAGATTTGTTAAATCATATTTAGCAATAAATTGATTTAACCATAATGCTAGATTTTCACTCTGTATTAGTGGCTCACCACCTGTAATAATTAATCTTACACCATCTTTTAATGCATCTATATAGTTATGCATTTCAAAATATGTATTAATTTCTTCAAATGTCATTTCATGTTTTTTATTCCATTGAGCAAATGTATCACAACCAAAAGGTGCACCTTCTGATTTATAACCAATACAAGTAAGATTACACATTGCTAATCTTAAAAAGATTGCTCGTCTATTACTAAAAGGTCCTTCACCTTGTAATGTTACACCAAAAATATAATCATCAGATAAAATTAAACTATCTTTCATTTAATTAATAATATAATAGTTGTTTGTTTTTTCAAATATTTATTTTAAAAATTTAACACCAATTTAAATGTTTTGGTTCTATATTTAATACTGTTTTAATTTTATTTATATAATCATTTTTATCACAAAACATATGCCACATAACATTAGGATTTCGATTAATATTTGATTTCATACATGTTCCCATTAAGTCTTTTAACATAACATAACCACTTCGTTCATATGTCATATTTTGTTGTGTTTTAAATTTTGCCCATAGTTTTGAATGATTATAATAATCTAAATATTTTGCAATATTATGATACCAATATTCTGCTAAAATGGGTATATCATTATCAATAATATATTTTATATTATTCATAACAACATCGTTATTCCATGCATTTACATTCATCCCAAAACATTCTGTTCGAAATCCCATTTTCATTTCATCACTATATGATGAAAATGTAATTCCATCAGATTCTTTTATTAATTTTTTAAAATTGTCTATCCAATTATAACACGGTATAAAACGTCTTGAAAATTTTAATATAACGTCTAATTTTTTCGCTTTTGCCCATTCTAAACCTTTATAAATACAATAATTATCACCATTACATCCAATTAAATGAATATATGGTAATTTATATGGTGATATAATTAAATCCGCATTATATTTATCACAAATATTTTTTAATAAATCTTGTTCTTGACTATAATCATCAACAATTAAAACATTTTCTATTTTATTTATATTTTTTAAATAATGTAATTGCAAATTAATAATATCACTAGATCCACAAGTTCCAATAACAACTCCAACTTTAATATTATTATCATAATTTGGTGTTGTGTTTATAATATTCCCACCCCAAGCAAAATTTGGAGATATATATTGGTATTTCATTCCAAATGCACACGCATTATTATACATTTTTTGTTCGTGTTCAGAAAACATAATTATTTTTTATTTATTAAAAATTTCCTTTTCGGTTAAAATTCTAAAAATATATCCTTTTTCTTTTGCCCATGCCGATGCAGCTTCCCATTTAGCTCTATTTACACTATATTCAATTTCTTCTTGTAATAAAGTAGATTTTTTCTTACCTTGTGTTGATTTGGGTTTAATTAATTTATTATATGGCTTAACTTCTATAAGAAATTTATATAACTTATCATTAATTTTATAAATTGCATAATTATCTATAAAATATCTATGCATTCTGCCATCTTTTGGTGAACGGTACATCACAACATTAGATTCAGATCCCCATTGTACAACATTAGGTTCTTTATCCATATACCTCATAAGTTCCAATTCATATGAAGACCTATAATAAATTGGTTTTGTGCCTTTATATTTTTCCGGATGCATTGGGATAAATTCACCATTTTTAAATTTAGTATGATTAGAATTATTTGAATTATTTCTCATATTAATTTATCAATTGCTTTTTTAATAGCATTTTTATATTTTGAATTATAAAAATTTGTTCTTAAAATTTTTAAATTATTAAACAAATCTCCAAACATTAATTGTAAAATTTCACCATCAATATGTTGAATTTTATTTTCAAAATCAGGAAATCCAAATAATACATATAAATGTATTTTATTTTCTTTTAAATGTTTTAAAAAAATATAATTTACATTTTGTTTAAAATTTAAATAATCTTTTATTTTAATATTTTTTTCTTTACAAAAAGATGTTAAAAATATTAAACTTTGTTTAAGTTCTTCTAATGTAATATCATTATTTAAACGTTTATTTTTTATATAAATTGAATAACAAGATTTAGCTTTAAGAGTATTATAAAATTTTAAATCATAATATCCATCTTTATCCAATATTTCATATGGTGCATAAAAATAATCATCAATACAAATTTGAGGAAATTGATTAAAAAATATTTCTAAACGCGTTAAATAAAATTCAATTGTCGAAGATATATTATCAAAATTTTTACGATATTTAAAAGGTTGACCTTTTCTAGAATTTTTTAAAAAAATATTATAAATATACTGTTGTTGTTTTGAAATCATTAATTTTTATATATATTTCCTTTATTTAATTTTTTAAAAACATACTTTGATTTAGTTATCTGAGGAGCATATTTAATAAATACATTAACAACATCCATATCATTATCTAATGATAACATATATTTAAATAAATTGCGCTCATATTTATTTTGTAATAAATTTAAAAAAATGTTAGCTATATTAGGATTACTTCCTTTTAATAAACTCATATATGTACAAAAATTATTAAATAATTTTTCTTCTTCACGGTTTATATATTCAATACATGGTGAATCTAATAAAACATCTCTATTCATACGGCATAAATTCTTTCATTAATTCTAAAAATTTATCATTTAAAGGACAACCAGCAGCATCTTTATGTCCACCACCGTCTCCAATAAATTTTGCAAATTCAGATAAATTAATATTACAATTATTATTTTTACGTATCGAAACTACATTTGATTTTAAATTAACTATAAAAACAATATCAGTATTAAAGTTTTTATAAATATATTCTCCTATATCATTAATACAATTTTCACCAAATGTTGATAAACATATGTATTTTTTATTATTAAAAATTATTTCACCTTTAAATAATTGAAGATTATTTAAAATTCTTTTTAACTTATCATAATATAAATTAATTGTATTGTTTTGAAATTTATCAAATCCTTTAAATCCATCAATAAACATATCAATAAATTTAGTTACTTTATTACCAGTTAAATTCCAATAAATTATATTTAATTCTTTTGATTGTTTATATTTTAATGTAAATGAATCATAATCATCAATTAATTTCAATAATGCTAATTTTTCTTTTGATATATTTTTGCTTTCTAAAAATAATTTATATATTAACTGTGTTGTTGATGTGCATGCATCAATTTTAATTTTGCAATTTTTATAAATAGACGGATCATGTGATTCATGATGATCAATAATATAAACATTTTCAAAATCAATCAATTCATGTAATTCGGTCGTGTCTAAATCACAAATAAAAATTAAATCATAATTAGATAATTTATCTGTTTTTAACCAATCTAATAATTCATTTCTAAATTTAGAAACTGTAGTTGGAATTATTTTAATATTATAATTTGAAGGCAAAACCCATTTTAATGCTAAAGCACTCCCAGCACCATCTAAATCACTATCTGTAAATATTAAAATTTTTTTCATATTAATTTTCATTCATTTGTTCGAACATATTATAATGTTCTTCATGTTCTTCGATTTGATCTAATGTATCATCTTCAATAATATTTAAAGTATCAAAATCAATTTTCAATAATTTAAATATATCTTTAGGTCCTTCGCGATTTTTCATAATATTAAATCTCATAATACCCATCTCAATATCTTCTTCTGTTCTACTAATACCAATAATTACATCACCTGTTTTATTAATACCTGTTGTGCCACCAGCATATTTCATATCCGGTGTCTCATCATAACCCTGTCGCGCAATTTGACTTGCCGACAATATTGGGATTTGTAATTTTTTACTCATTCCACGAAGACGTTCTGCAATTTTAGTTAATGCTTTCCAATCTTCCATTGGTGTAGGCCATACTAATAAATCTAAATAATCAATTACAATAAAATCTATTTTTATTCCTGATTTTTGAATTTTTTCAATATAAGATTCCAATTCAAATGGAGTAATAGTTGAAGTACCAAATTCTTTTATTAATATACGACCTTTTTTATTTTCTTCTAATTTTTGTTTAAATAAATTTATATCTTTTACTAAATCATCGTTTTTTATTTGAGTAATACGCGAAAGTAACCGTTCAGCATATGACATTTCATTCATTTCTAACGTTATTAATAATACAGTGTATCCTTGTTTTGCAACATTATCAGCTAAATTACCTAATACAATACTTTTGCCGATATTTGGTTTACCATATACTGTATATAATGCATTACCTTGTGCTAACCAACCTCCTTTAATTGCAGAATCCAACCATTTCCATCCGGTTGAAATATGTTTATTTGGATTACTTAAATATGTAATAATTTTATCTGTTTCATTAAACAAATCTAATCCCATATCTGTATTAATAGACATGTTACAAACTTTTTCAACTTGTTCCAATAACACAGAAGGTTCTATTGATTTTCCATCAGACATATTTTGAGCATAATCCCAAACAACTGTTGAAATACCTCGTTCTTTTAAAAATCTATCAGTATTTTGATATAATTCTTCATTACTAATATTTTTATCAATATTTTTAATTTTATTTAAAGCATTCGCAAATGCATCTTTTAATTCTTGTGTACTTAAATATTGTTTAATTTCCGATGCATTGGGGATTTTATTTTTTACTTCAAAGAATGATTTAATTAATTTATATACAATTTTATTATCCTTATTATGTATATATTTCTCATTTAATTTATCGATAATAGAGTTTAAATAAGAAGGATCAGTTAAAATTTTATATAATACAATATTTTCAAAATAATCTAAATCTAATGAAATTTTATTTTGCATACAATTTTAAAAATTTATTATTTGATTCAATCCAATTTTTATTTTTTGTTGGATCATATAAATCGGGTTCGTGTCTAATATGTATAGGAATAACTTTTAATTTTAAATTATTTTTAAACGCATCTATACAACTGGCAATATCATAATGATGAAATTTAAAATTTTCATTAAATTTCCAATTTTTAATGTTTTTTGTTTTAATACACAAATAAACACCATCTAAAATTACAACATTACCAATACATGGGCCAAATATAACATTATAATGATTTGGTTGATCTAAATTATCAATTCTAATATTATGTTTATGTTCTACTGTACCAAAACTGTGATTTCTTCCCATAATATGCCATAATGATGGGTATGAAATATTAATTTTACTAGCACCAGCAACACCATAAATATCCGAATCATTATCTAATAATAAATTTTCTATAACATTCATATCATCATATATAAATACATCATCATGAACAAAATGAATATAATCATATTTATTTTTATATTTTTTTAAAATTTTATTATATACTTCAGATAATCCATTTATATTATTTTCAATAATAATTTGTTTTATTTTATTAAACGATTGATTGATACTATGACATTTATAAATTAAAGTGTCTTCTTTTTTATCTTTTGTTGCTGAAACAAACAAATGTTTAAAATTCATATTTATATTATAATTTAAATATACAAATAAACAATAATTAAATTAATAAATATTTTATATGAAATTAACAAACGCAACATTTGACGAATTATTTGCTGAAGCAGTAGAAGATCTTTATTCTCGTTACCAAAAATATAATAAATTAATTGATATGATTAATGATGAATCGACATCAAACGAGGACAGATTAAGGTATTATAGATTATTGCCTAAAGAATATAAAGACAAAGTTAAAATTAATGCTCGCGGCGAATTATCAACGATTAGTTTAGATTCAAAAGCAATGTCAGATGTTGAATTGTTTAATAAATATGCAGATACTGGTTGGCAACAACCTAAAGAACCTAATTTAGATAAATTAGCACAATTATATAGATGGGTTCCGTCTGGGCGCAAAGGTACAGGAACTGCATATAAATCAATGATTAAGGAACCAATAGGTACAAAAGTATATGGTGCTTATAAAAAATTCGCTAAACTTTTTAGAAATATTATTGATCCTGTAATAACATCCACAGTAGAAATTGATGGTGATACATATGATATTAAATCATCTAAATTTAGATCTCAAAAAGATAAAGAGATTGCTAAAGAATTTGATTTGAGAAGTAAAAATTTATATGGTAGTAATAAATATATTCAAAATTTAGATGATAAATTAACAGCTACTTTTTCTAAAATCGCAAAAGGACAAACAAATAATGAGAATGAATATATTCAACATTTAATTAAATTAATTAATGAATATACAGAAGGAAAAATTGGTAAACATACAATTGTTATTCCTTATTCATATTTGTTATCGTTAGCATATGGAGATCAAGATCAACAATTAGCATTTTTAGATATATGTAATTTATTATTACAATATAATATTTTTTATACACCGAAAAATGATGAAGAAATCCAAGCATATATTTATTTTCATTCAAATGTAAATAAATTAAGATCATATGTTTTAAATGGCGGAAAAATTACAGATATAACCAAAATTTCTGAAGAGCAATTTAATAAATTATCCGAAACAAGTCCCGAAAATAAAATAAAATTAGAAGATGAAAACTTAGAAAATGTTTTCAACAAATATTATCCAAATGAAAATTTTGACAAAGTAATTAATGCAATAAAATCTCATAATTATTATTCTGATGAAGAATGGAATGAATTAAGTGAAGATGAAAAAATTGATAATTTAAAACAATTTAAAGATTATTACTATAAAAATATTAATAAATAATTATAAATATGAAAAATTTAATATTAGAAAATACATTTAGTTGGAATTACAAATTAAAAAAACTTAACGAAGCCCGTTTAACACGCGGTGAAATGTTAAATAAATTGCGTTCTAAACAAGAAAGTCAACATCAGCAACAAATAAAAGATGAATTAGAAGATCCTGATATTAGCGCTGAAGAACATTTACATAATATAATGTTGGATAAAGATTCGTTAGTAGCTTATTATAATAAACTATATAATGAAATGGAAAACAAGTTAAGAGATGCAATTATACAAAATTATATTATTAAAAAGGGTGAAGATCCTAATAGCCAAGAATCTATTAATTTTATTGAAGATACTATACAAGATATAATTAATAATCCAGATAGTAACAAAGAATTTAACAAGTTATCTTTTGAAGGGCCAGAAGAAGCACCAGAAACATCTGAAGATGATATTGATTGGTCAGAAGAAGCAATAGATAAATATCTTTCAACAGATATTGATGATCCTAGGATGACAACTCGAGATTTTTCAGCAATTGCTAAATGGAAAAAGGATAAACGACCAGTAGCGAGTTATATTGATGATTCAGGGGAATACCATCAAGGTAAAGGTGTTCCAAAATTTAGATAAATCAAAAATATATTTAAAAAGCCAGCTTTAAGCTGGCTTTTCTTTTACTTGTAATGTTTACTATATTCAGATGATTGAATATTAATACATCCTTTTTTCTTCCAAAAATCTGTTAAATCTTGTTGATATGATAGAGGGTCAATAATACCCAAACTTGCAAAAGCATTAATTCTTAATTGAGAATTTGCAGAATAAGCATCAGCTAGATATACAGTTTCAATATATTCAACCCCTTCTGATGATTTGTATATATTATTAACAGGATTACCTCCAGAATAATCTGACCAAGTATGTTCAAAACAAACACTATTTTCTAATCCCATTTTAATGATATCTGCTTTAGACATATACATTAATGGAGTTTCAAATTTAATTTGACAACCTGGATTATCTTCAAATATCTTATTTAAACCTTCAAAAAATGCAGGTTTACAATCCCAATAACCACCAAAATCATCTAACATTGCTCCATGAAATACTTCTAATGCATGAATAGCTTCTGCATATGAAGCAGCAATACTTAACATAATCATATTTCTATTTGGTACATAACTAGATGGTTTAAGATTATTTTCAGCATCTTCTGCTGTTGGAACTTTAATATCATCATTTGTAAGACAACTAGTTGGAGCAATATCTCTCAAAAATGGAATATCAATAGTTTTATAAATAATTTTTGTCTTTGTATTTTTATTATTTAGATGCTCAACATTCCATTTTGCACATTCTAATTCAACTCTATGTCTTTGACCATAATTAAAAGAAATACAATGAATTTCATTATATTTCTGACTATTAAACAATTTCCATAAAATGGTGGTTGAATCTGCACCACCTGAATATGGTAATACACATTTTACTAATTTACTGTTATTTTCGCTCATATTTTATTTTGTTTGAGCAATGTAACTCACAGAATTGTTCTGCTGTTTTAGTATTGCTTTTAAATTATTTTTCATAACCGTGAACTCTATCACGACTATCACGATAAATTTGTTCCAATTTTGAATATAATTCAGTATCTTTAATTTGTTTTCTACCTTTAGAAAACTCATACCAAATTATTTCATATTGCGAAGTATCAAATTTAAATGAAATTTTTCGTTCAAATGTTTTATCGTTTACAATAACTTTATCAACTACACTTCTTTCAATAATAAAATTACTCATTTACAATTTCCTCATTTTCTAAAATCTGTTCATCATTATTTTCCAATTCTTTTGAAACAATATTATCATCTTCTTTATATTCAGAATACTTCCATTCTTTTTGAATACGTTCCTCAATTTGTGGTAAAATATATTTTTCCCAAATTTCTTTATCATTAATCCATTTTGATTCATATCCTAATTTAGTTCCATCTGGAAGACTATAAGAAGGGCCCGATTGTAATATAATACCTAAATTTTTAGCTAATTCAGTTAAACCGTAATACTTATGCAAACCATTACTAAAAGATAAATATGCTTCTCCTGTCAATAATGGTTTTACAAATCTATTTTTAGCTGTTAAAAATTTGAGAATAACGCCAGATACTTTTTTACCACCAATTGTCCCTGCTTCTTTTGTATCTTCTGATTTTGCATCAGAACGAGCCATTTGAACTATAACTGAAGGTAAAAACCAAACAGCTTTACCACCGGGTTGATCCTTAATAAGTTTAGTAAACATAGCCGATGGATCTTCAAAAATATGATTAGTCATAATAATAGGGCAACGAGCACGGCCACCAACGCGTACACAAGTTTTTAATAAACTTTTAACATCTTTTGCAAAACTGCCCATATCAGCAGATGTACTACCCTTATCCATTCTATTAATCTGCATTTCACTATCTAAATTACCAATAGAATCAATACAAACAATAAATTTACCTTCTTGTCCTTGTTCAATTGCATTTGTTAAAATATTATTGATAATATTTCTAGCTTCCAATGCGGTTGTCGTAGGAACATATATAGCTTGTGAAGTATCAATACCAAACCGTTCCGCACCTCTAGAATCGATCGCAGTTTCAGAATCAATTATAATAGGTATTTTTCCCATTTTTTGAGCATTTCTTAAAATTTGTTGCATTATAAATGACTTACCAGTCATTGATGGGCCAGCAAAAAGAGTAATACGTCCAGATGGAATACCACCATATAATGAACCAGAAATAATTGCATTTAATAACATTGAACCAGTATCAATCCATTCATGTACTGTAGATAATGATTCATCATTTAAATATGTAACATACGGATTAATTTTTTTTACATCCGCTAAAATTTTATCTAATATTTTTTTATCCATTATTTAATGTAATTAAGTTTAAATGATTTTATAGAAAATTCAACTAAAAAGAAAGAGCTAATTAATTAGCTCTTTATAATTGCAATTTAAATTCTTATAAACCAATCCCAAAACTTCTTAAATTCTGGTGACCAATCTTTCTGAATACCTTCTGAAAATTTAGTGGATTGTGCTAATTTTATATATGATGATTTAACATCGATAGGTGTAAATGTATCATCAAACCCTGCCAAATCACCTACAGTGCATTCAGCATATCCAGTTTTTGTTTCATGTACTCTAACTGATGTTACTTTAACATCTTGTTCATCATTTTCCCAAAGTTTATTTTCATTAAGATATTTGATAATGAAATAACTAATTGTTGTAAAAAATCTTGATTGTAATTCAGCTGTAGAGTTCCAATCTGCAATTACAACTCTTTCAAAATTCTTTAAAAAACAATCTTTAATTTCTTCTTTTTCATTTGTCATCAAAATTGATGTATGATCAAATGAATCAAATAATGAATTGAAATACTTTTTTACAAAAGTAAAATCTGTTACCATTCCAGCATTATCCAATTCAGTTGCACTTAGAAATAGTTCATACTCATACGAATGGCCATGAACATTGCTCCGACATTTTTCAGTATAAGCATTTCTTACTATATGAGCTGTTTCAGCTTTAAATGTTTTGCGAATAATCATAATAATATTATATTTAATTTTTTAAAAAATTCAATTTATATTTTAACTTAAAAAATCAAATAAATCTGTATGAACAGCTTCAGTAGGTCTTGTTGCTTCCCACATAACAATAGAATTAAAACGCTCAACCATACTAAAAATAACTTTATCAAAAATAGCATCATAATCAATTTTAAATATTGATTTAAACTCTTCAGGATATTTATCTTTATATGATAATACTTTTATTTTATATTTATTATCTTCCGTAACACGTATTATTTTTACTTTATCACCAGAACGAATTAAATCATATTTATTCTGTAATCCTAATCGTTTTAATATTACATTATAAGCATGTGATGAACGAATATGATAAGGACAATGTAATTCCATTTTAAATTCATCTAAATCATTTTGTATACCTAATTTATTGGATATTTGATTATAATTAAGTGTATATTTTTCCATATTAGAACAATTAATTGTGAAACTAATATCTTCGACTGACATTTCTTTTAATTGATTATAAATTCTTTTTAAGATATTATTACATTTAATTCTATCACGTTCAACTACCATACACTCTAACCATTCTTTAGCTAACGGTTTAATTTTTTCAGGAACACTATTTCGAACAATATCAATTCCTTTATATTTCAATTTTTTAACTTTTTTACCTTCATCGTCTAAAACACGAACAGCATAACGTTTTTTTGCTATAAAAAATCCTTTATCAGCAATAACTTCACGTTTAAAGTAAAATCGAGAATCTTTAGAATTAAATTCTTTTTGTGCAAATAATGTTATTTGTGTATTAAGATATTTTTCATAATCTTCAATTACATCTAATGCTTCTTTAGAAATATCATAATTCTCATTGTGTAATTTAATACCTAAATGTTTAAATAACTTATTAAACGTCAAATAGTTAGAATTATGAACTAAAATAGTATTAGCAAAAAAATTATGAGTATCTTCGATTTCAATATCATATACATATTGTTCTTGAATACCCAAAGATTCTATTTTAAAATCGGTTGTTTTTTGAATTTGCATATTAATTTGTTAAAAATTGTTTACATTCTTGAATTATTTGTTCTTTATTTTTCAAATAATCCCTTTCCCAAATTATTTTAACATCATAACCTAATTCTTTCAATGCATCAATTCTCTTTTTATCTAAAATCCATTTATCACTTGCTATCATTTTTTTATTATTCATTTTAATTAAATCATCTTTTTTATATATTTCTGGATTTGCATGCCAATAATCTCCATAAAATTCAATAACTTTATTTTTATAACAATAATCAATAAATCCATATGTATTGGTTGGTATATGATGAAAATATTTTTCTTTATTATTAGTAGCATAAAAAGTTTCCCCTTTATTTTCAATTGGAGTTATTGAATTAAATAATTCTTGACTTATTTTTGAATAACCATTATTAAGATTTGAATAACAATCATTAAATTTTTTTATACCTAAATCTTTTCCCCATTTAGATTGAAAATTAACTAATGTTAAACAATGTGATTTACATACTTCTTTATATTTTTTAATACCTTTTTCTTCACCATATTTTTCTATAAAATATTCTTTAGACACACCTACATAAGATTGTTTTTTACAATATTCATTCCATCTTTTTAATCCTTCTTCTTCACCATAACGTTTTATCATATTATTTAAAGTAACAGCACGAGATGCGTTATACTCTTCGAATTCTTTTTTTGTAATACCATATTTTTTATGTTTATAAGCAAACGTATTTGTTTCAGCTTGTTTACTACAATAATGATTCCATCTTTTTAATCCTTCTTCTTCGCCATAACGCAATAATAGTTTTTCTTTATTAACACCATGACTAATATTATATAATTTTTTATAACGTTCAAAAATAGAATATTGCGAATGTTTATATTCTTGCAACTTTTTAATCATTTTAATAGAATGTTCAACATTGGGGGTTTTATTATTTTTTAATTTTTCAAATTGATCATACAAAAAACATTTCAATAATTGATTATTTAATATGTCTAAATTATATTTTAAACCATATTTGATAAATTGTTTTTTATATTTTCGAGCCAATACCAAAACTTGTTTATCTGTATCCATATAAAATTATTTATTGAATACATATAATTTTATCACCTTGTTTAATTTCTCTTGGTTTTATTTCAATAATTTTATCATTACGTTCAATCATTACAGAATGATCTTCAGTAATAATTACTTCTTTGTCTTTATACGATATTTTAAAAAATTCTTTTTTAACTTTATGTTTTTTAATATATTTAATTTTATTATTTACAATTTGTTGATTATTAATGTCATATGATAATCCCTTATCATCATTATCAATTTCTTTTATAAAATTTTGGTTATTAATATCATTTTTTATTAATATTCCATTACATTGATTATAATAATCTTCTATTTTTATTTTCTTACCATTCACAATTATAATAGAAGATCCAACCAAACTATCCGTATCCATATACACGCGTGGATCATAATCAATCCCATGTTCTTTCATATAATTCCAGGCAATAATACCTGCTTGTTGTACAACTGCTTGTCCTGATTTTGTAATACTTGAAGTAATATCGGTATCACCTAAAGGACAGTATGGAGTTCCGAAAAATCCATATGCTGCATTTATTTGGATCTTTAAAGCTAATTGCAATAAATCCAAATATTCAATTCGCTCTTTTATTTCACTTTTTTCCTTTTCATTTTTAGCTTTATCTAATTCTTTATATGTAGCTTTAAGTTGTTTTTTAGTTTCTACACGTTTTTTATAATAATAATCCATATATTCAGCTAATATTCCAACTTTGTCTTGTGTAAATAATACACCAGACTTAGATATAGCTATTTGTTGTTTTTTACAATAATCTAAAAATTTATCTTTATGAATTTTACTTATTTTACCATCTTTATTTGATTTAAATTGTATAAAATCTTCATCTTCTTGAATTATTTTACCTAATTTAGTCTCGGGTGAAATATTTAAACTAATACATGTATTAGGATATAGTGAATTTGCATCAACCGAAATAATATCATCATGAAATCCTTTAACAGGTTCCATAACATATCCACCCTCAAAAATCATTTCTCCACCCAATTTGACTTTAGTCATTAATATTTTATCATGATGTTTACATCTTACAGCTAATGCACCTAAAGTAACTGAAATTGTACCCATAGCTTTTTCTAGAGTACAACATCCTGCATAAGATTGTAGTTTTAATAGATTTATAAATTTTAATTTTTGATCTAATTTAGCCAATAATCTTACGTCTTGAATATTATAATCGATAAATTTTTCCCAATTGTTATCAGCTAATGAAACTAAACTTTCATTTTCGTGTTCAATTTTTTGATCACTTAATTCTACATTAGCAATATAATTTAAGGAAAAACTAGGCCTATCAACATATGTATATTTTTTATATACTAACATATAATCAATTAAAGATAAACCTTCAATTGTCCATTTTTGTAAATTTTCACCTCTATCACCTATTACTTCTCTCATACTAATAGGTTTAAATAATTCATTGTGAACAGGTGATAATTTTTTTAAAGTTTCTTCACCACAAACATTTATTATACGATTACAAATATATGGATAGTCAAACCCCTCGCCATTCCATGCAGCTAAAAGATCTATATTTAGATTGTTAACATAATTTACAAATGTTTTTAATAAAACTTTTTCGTTTTCACAATATATATATTTAACATCTTCATCTTTACTATTATACGGCTTACAACCGAATGTATAAAATGTTTTATTTAATGAGCTATATAAAGTAATTGCATTAATTTCATCGATAGCATTGCGAATATCAGGAAACCCATTTGGTGAATAAGTTTCAATATCAAAAAATCCGATGTTTAATGGATTTTTAGAAAATTCAGGTGTTTCATTATTTTGCCAAAATAAATCAACCAAACATTCTTGTTGTACTTCTAAATTATTATAAACACGAGGATATTCATGATCTTTTAAAAATTTGAATCTATCATATTGAGTTTCAAATTCTTTTTTAATTAACGGTTCATTAAATATTGAAGTTGCAACACTGTTATTGTTATTAGTTATGAGATATATATATGGTTTAAAAGGAACCGAATATTTAATTCTATTTCCTTCTTTATCCCATCCAAAAATTATACATTCTTTATTACGCGAATTATAAACAATATTTCTATACATTTTTTAATTTTCTTGTTATACCGTTTTCTTTTTCCAAAATAATAATATCTCCAGTAGCGTAATTCAAGCTTTCTTTTCTATGAGAAATTATATATGATGCTTCATTGTATTTTTCAACACGTTCTTTAATTTCATTAATAACAAGTTCTACACCTTTTTCGTCTAATGATGTATCCAAAAGTTCATCATATATATTAATATTATATGAAATGCCATGTAATATTAATCTCATATCCATAAAAGTAAATAAACAAGCTAAATCAATTCCTTTGCGTTCGGCACCTGAAAAATTAAAATACGAACATTCATCACCTTTTTCATTAGTTATTATAACTTCAAATAATTCATTAAATTTTACAATACAATTAGATTCAAATTTATTTAAATAATATAAAATTTTATTATTAAAAATATCTATTACTTGTTTAATAATATATGATTTAATACCTTCTTCCGAAACAACAAATTTTGCCATATCATATAATCTTAAATTATTATAACTATTTTCTTTTATTTTTTGTTGTTCTTTCAGTTCAATGTTTAATTTTTTATTTAATTCAATAAAAGGATTTTCTTTTTTATCGATATTAATATATTGAATTTTAATATCATTTAATTGTTCATTTAATAAATTTATTTGTTTTTTATTATTTTTTACATATAATGATATTTTTTCAGATTCGTTTTTTATTTTTTCAATATCATTATTATATTGATTAATATTTTGTTCCAATTTAAATATTTCATTATTTTTATAATTTAAGTCTTTATTATATTTTAATATATTATTTTGAATTAATTCAATATCTTCTTTAATTTGTTTATATATTTTTTCCTGATTTGTATAATCAATTAATGTTATAACATTTTTTAGTTTATTTATTTTAATTAACAAATCATTTTTTTCATTTTGATATTGTTTAATTAAATTTTGAATATTTTCATAATTTTCACCATCAATAATATTTTTACATGTTGGACATTGTTCACCTTTTTTAAATTTTGATAATTGTTTAATTTGATTATCAATATTATTAATAGCAAAATTAAATGATGATATAGTTTCATTTAATTTATTATGTTTTGTATATAATTCATCAATATAAATAGTTTTTAAATAATCTTGTTTATCTTTTATAAATTTTTGATCATCAATTATTTTTTCATTAATATCTGATATTTCTTTTTTAATACGAATTTGTTGATTTTTTAAAATATTAATTTTATTTTTAATTTCATTAATATTTTCTTTATTATCTTTTTTTACTATATTATCTATATCCAAATTAATATTTTTAATTTTATCTAAAATATTAATTTCTTTTTCTTTTAAAATATTTTTTTCATTTTGAATATTATTTTCAAAATCTTTGGATGCATTATTATTATGATTAATAATATTTTCTTTTTCCTTTATCGTACATTCTAATAAATCATATTTTTGTTTTTCTTTATTAAAATCATCACGAATAGATAATAACATTTTGTTAAAAAAATCTAAATTAAAAATTTGTTCAATAAATTTTCTTTTTTCAATTTTACTTTTAGCCATAAACGGAATTGTATTATTTAAAGACATAATAAAACAATTCATAAACATTTCCGGGGATGCATTTATAATTTCACTAATATATTCAGTTGTATTGGCTTTACTATTAAGAGTAATTTGTTCGCCATTTTTAAATAATTCTAATTTTCCTGGTTTTAATCCTCTTATAATAATATATTGATTAATTTCATCATTAAATTTGGTTTCAAATTCTAATTTAACTAAACAATTTTTTTTAGTAATATTATTAATAATTTCATCATTTTTAAGATCACCACGAACTAATTGACCAAAAAGACACCAATAAATACTTTCTGATAAAGCAGATTTGCCTACTCCATTACGTCTATCTGCTTTATCTTTATTAATACCAGTAATAAAATTTATACCATTTTTAAATTCAATCTCAATAGGATCATTACCAATGGAAAGAAAATTCTGTACTATTACTTTTTTAAAGTTTATATAATTCATATTTATTCAATATATAATTTGTTAATTCACTTTTATTATCGAAATCTAAAACCGAAATGAATTTATTAAAAGATTCTTGCATATTAATTGTATTAATTTCGACTTTATTATTTTTTACATCATCCGATATTTCAATATTAACTGTTAATTGTTTTGGATTATAAGATCTAATATTTGACAAAATTTTTTCTAAATCTTCATTAGATAATTTTTCATCTATAATAATTGTTATGAAATTGTTTTTTATTAAATTTTCGCGTTTTATTATATTATCTATGGTTTTCCATTGTGAATAAAATATCTTGTGAAATACAGGCGAAATTTCATTATTTATAAAAGAATATGACATATCATCTGTATTTAAAATAACAAAACCTTTTGTATCATTTTCATCACTATAATCCATCTGAAACGGATTACCAATATAAACAATTTCACCATTATTATATTTTCTTGTTTGACGCAAATGAAAATGACCTGTAAAAATTAATGGTGCTTTAATTAACAAATCATTTGATTGAATATTATTTTCGCAAATTTTACCAGACATTTTAAATGAATTAATTTCAAAATGCCCTATTATTACATCAAATTTTCCTGAAAAATAATTCATTACTTGGCTTAATTTATCTTTATTTTCAAACCACGGAATAAATAAAAATTGTTTGGTGTTAATAGTGACACTGGATGGTTGATCATACACGTTTACATTATGTAACCCTTTAAAAATATTAAGACTATTAATATCAGTATTATTTTTTAAAAAACAACAATGATTGCCTACTAATAAATGCAATACAAAATCTTTTCTTAAAAAATCAATACATTTTTTACCATAATCAATTGTTGACCATGTTACTACATCTCTAGGATTAAAAAAATCACCACAAAATATAATTTCTTTAATATTATTATTCAAACAATATTTTTTAAAAGATTGTAACCATTGAAATGTTATTTGTATCCATTCTTTACTATTTTGATGAATACCGAAATGTATATCTGTAAATAATGCAATTTTATTCATCATCTATATTATCATTATTTTCTAAAGATTTAATATAAGTATAATAATATGGATTATCAGTCATAATATCATCATATACTTTTTGAATATATAATAATTTCGAATCATTTAATTTATTTTCAATTTTTATTCTGTTAATAAAAGCATATGATGCTATTTGAGTCAAATATGAAAATGGATTAAATCTAATAGGTTGTATAAGTTTATTACAATGTGGACATTCAATAAATTCAGGTTTTGGATATGGATCTTCTTCAGTAGATTTTAATTCAAAAATTTGTTCACATTTAGGACATTTTACTTTATTAAAATTAAAATTTTTTTTATAAATTGCTTTAAACATATTATTTATTGCATCACTAATCATATCTTCTTTATATGTATAGTTAATATAATTAGTTGCAAAACTTAATCCATAAGCTATTTTTTGAATCATTTTACCTAAAGATTCTGAAAATTTATTATTTTTATAATAGTACTTAATTTCATTTTCAAGATCTTCTCTGACTACATAAAATAAATCTTTTTTTTCTTTTTTTGTTAATTTTAAATTTTGTGGTATATTCATTATATTTAATAATATTATAATAAATATATTAAATTTGTCAATATTCTA
>ERZ779737.1024-NODE-1024-length-23351-cov-3.042754_pt1 | contig 23351 bp, 22 predicted proteins | sample MGYA00511889_ERZ779737 | MGnify/ENA primary metagenome ERZ779737 (study PRJEB29588, sample SAMEA2163575) | human gut metagenome | biome: human gut; feature: human-associated habitat; material: faeces | place: Denmark | collected 2008/2010 ... | reverse complement strand
ACCTAATCCATATTTACTTTGTTTTAAATATGCTACTGCTCCCCATTCAATATTTTTCATCATATGAGCATCAGTTTGTTTCGTTCCATTTTTAGTTAAATATTTTGTTGAATTAAATTTTTGTGATGTTATAAATTGTGTTGACACATTTTGATTAGTTAATGATGTCATATTTGGCTTTATTGTAGGAGTTGTGGCATTCCCAGAAGTTTCAAATTTTCCCACCCATATTCCTTCTAATTCAGTATCACCAAATGTAAAAGCTGGATGGGTATACCATTTACCATTTTCTTTATTAGTACATGTTTCTACTCCTATTTCACTTACTTGACATCTAGTTTCTCCTGTAGTATTTGTCCCACTTTCAAAAATTACTTCTATTAATTGTTCTTCAAGACAATTATCAACACAAGTTATGAAATCATCAGACATTATTGGTTTCTTATATTCTGCATTAAATAATTGATATTTATATCTTGGTATCCATACATAATAAGCTAGAATATCTTCTTCAGATATTGTTGTTCCTGTGCTGGCATTCATATAGGTATCTCTTGTCCCACTTGTTACCATTACAGCATTAGCCCACATTTTATTAGTATAATCATACCAATCATAACTAGCATTTGTGCTTTCTGCTTTTACCCACTTTGTTCCATCATATTTAATCGGGATCATCCCACTTACTAGTTCTGGGGCATTTAGTTCTTCTACTATGCTTGGGTTACATGCATTTTGTTGTTGATTGGCCGTTATTCCTAGTTTAAATAGGAATGTTTTTCCTCCCATTGATAAAGGATTATCATAGTTTTCTCCATCAATCCAGATATATAATTTATAGGTGGATAATGTTGTTGTTATTGGTTGTGATGTTGCTATGGTTATGGTTTCTCCTTCTAGGGTGTTTGCAAAATTACCACTTCCTATTAGATTTGTTCCATTATATATTTTATATCTAAATGATTCGTGATTTAATTCCGTTGGTAATGTAGTTAGAGTTAGAGTAATATTCGCACATACTGGTGTTGATATATCATTATTTTGTTTGATGGTAAACTCTTCTACTACTCCATTGTTTTTATCCATTGTTGGATATAGTGTACCTGTTATGTTTGTATTGGTACTGGTAATGTTAAGTCCTGATACTTCAAAGGTTACATTGGTATTTGTCTCACTTTGCCAAGTAAACCAAGCAGTAGTTATTCCAATTAATAGTATTAATATAGAACTAACACCCATAATTAAATAGATTATTCTTTTTTCTTTCATAATAATTTCCTTTCTAAAGCAAAAAAATAATAACTAAAAACCTTTAGTATAAACTAAAGTTTAGTTATTATTTTATTAGTATTTTGATATGAAAAGTTATATAAAGCCTTTAAATTAAAGGGTTTATAATACTCCTCCCCAGGTAACTTTTTAGTTAATTTTATCTTCATCATATAAGTATCACTTCCATATTTTATGTATTAATTATAACAAAGATATTATATGAATGCAAGGGTTAAATAAAGAAAAAAGATAAAATTACTTTTATCTTTTTTAAAGGTTAACTTTAACTTCTTCTAAGTATTGTTTCAAGTTAGTAATATCTCTTCCTCCACCTTGAGCAAAGAACTTATTACCCCCTCCATTACCACCACAAGAAGAAGAAAGTTTCTTAACTACTTCACCAGCATTAATATTATCTTTATTAATATTAGTCTTACATATAAAATTAACATTATCATTTACTACATTTGCAATTAATATAAAGATATTTTCTTCCTTATTAATTATTTCATCAACAATTTGTTTTAAAACATTAATTTCATAATCTTCAGTAATAACTACCAAATGCTTAACATCACCATTATTTCTAATAGCACTAGTAAACGTATCGATATTCTTAATAGCTAGCTTTTCTTTTTCTATAATAAATCTTTTTTCTAAATCTTTTAATTTTAACTTTAAGTTTTCATATTCATATTTATTATAAATAATATCCTTATATGATACTGGTTTAGAATTATCAATATCAAAAGTAAAATCTAATTTAATATCCATTGAAGAAGCATCACTTAAAATCTTCTTAGCCTTATTTAATAATTTAGTCATTTCATCATTATAAGGTTTAATATAATTAAATATTAATTTTTCTATATTATCATCGGTTGTAGCTTCTATTCTATATGTATCCGATCCTTTATTAGTAACACTAAGTATAGCAAATTTTTTAATATCCTTAGTATTTCTAACGTGTGTTCCCCCACATAATTCAATTGAATCAGCAATTTTCAATACTCTAACCTTATCTTTATACTTATCTTCAAACAAAGCCATCGCTCCCATTTTCTTAGCAGTCTCTAAATCGGTTATTGTTGTTACAACATCACTATTTGTATTTATTTTATCATTAACCATATTTTCTACTTTTACTATCATTTCATCGCTTAATTTACCATGATAAGTAAAATCAAACCTTAAAGTTTCATCATCTACCCTAGAACCTGCTTGATGCACTGTATCTCCAAGTAATTGTTGTAAAGCCTTTTGAAGCAAATGCACCGATGAGTGATTTTTACAAATATCTTCTCTTCTTTCTTGTAAAACGTGAGTTAAAACTTTATCACCTTTTTTAACTTTACCACTTAATATATTTACCTTAAGTAAATGTTGTCCATTAGGTGCTTTAACAACATCAACAACTTCCGCTCTAAGATTATCATTTTTCAAATAACCTATATCGCTTACTTGACCACCAGATTCTGCATAAAAAGGATTTTCTAATAAAACCATATAGCCACAATCACTTATCTCATCTACAAACTTATCATCTTTATATAAACCAATAACTTCTGTTTCTAAGCCTAATTTATCATAACCTACAAACTTGGATTCATCTTTATAATTAATTAATGCTTCATTTTGTAAATTCATACTACTATTATTTTTTCTATTTTCTCTAGCCATTTCTTTTTGTGCATTCATATAAGCATTAAAACCATCCATATCGACAACAAATCCTTTTTCGCTAGCATATTCACTGGTTAGTTCAATAGGAAATCCATATGTATCATATAACTTAAATGCATCTTCCCCACTTATTATCTTTTCGCTTCCATTTTCAAATATTTCATTTAATCTCTTTTCACCTGATAATAATGTCTTTTGAAATAATTCTTCTTCTTTAGTAACCATTTCTTTAACTAATGATTTTTTAGAAGCTAAATAAGGATAAAATTCCCCCATAACTTCTACCACTACATCTACAAGTTCTGCTAAGAAAGGACGATTAATATTTAAATTTTTTCCATATCTAACTGCTCTTCTTAATAATCTTCTTAATACATATCCTCTACCATAATTTTCAAAAGTAGCCCCATCACTAATTGTAAATGTTAATGTCTTAATATGATCGGCAATAACCTTAAATGCCATTTGACCATTATAAGGAAGTCCTGCTATACTTTCAATTTTATTAATGATAGGCATAAATAAATCTGTTTCATAATTATTATCTTTTCCTTGTAATATAGTACACATTCTCTCTAAACCCATACCAGTATCTATATTTTTACTAGGTAACTCTTCATATTCATCTCTTTCTTGACCATCTTTAGCATTATATTGACTAAATACGTTATTCCATATTTCAATATATCTATCATTATCGATCTCTTCCTTAAGAAGTGTAATACCAATATTGTCTTTATCGTATTTTACTCCTCTATCAAAAAATATCTCACTATCAGGTCCACTTGGCCCTTCGCCAATACACCAATAATTATTATCTAACTTAATAATATGATCTTCATTCACACCTAAACTACGCCAAATATCATAAGCTTCAGTATCATTAGTATACACTGTCATATATAAAAGTTCCTTAGGTATAGCAAAATATTTATCGCTAGTTAAAAGTTCAAAAGCATAACTAAGTGCTTTCTTCTTAAAATAATCACCTATAGAAAAATTTCCTAACATTTCAAAAAATGTATGATGACGTGAAGTTCTTCCAACACTATCAATATCCCCTGTTCTAAGACATTTTTGACAACTAGTCATCCTTCTATTACTAGGTACTACTGTCCCATCAAAATATTTCTTAAGTGGTGTAACCCCCGCATTTACCCATAATAATGATTTATCATCATATGGAATTAACGAAGCACTTTCTATAATTTGATGATCCCTTTCCTTAAAATAATTCAAAAACATATTTCTAATTTCATTACTACTCATGTATCTCATTATTATTTACCTCCTCATATATTTCTTTTACTTGCGATTTTAATAACGGTAATGTCGTATTAATAATTTTATAATCATATTCATCATAATCATCTAAATCAATTTCCGTAATATTATTCTTCTGTTCCAAAGTAAGACCATTATCAAAATTAATCCTATTAACATTAATACTAATAGCATTAGGAAAATTCCTCTTTATCGCCTCTATTTCTTTTTTTAACCTAACATCCGTAACAATTATCACATCAGCAAACTTACTATAAATCAAAATATCATAATTAAGTCTATCCGTTAACATATCACCAAGATTAAGTTCCTCACGAATAACACTTCCCAATTTTTGCAACAAGCCTCTTGGTTTAGTATCCTCATTACCATCCCAATCGCTTATTTTTTTTGCATATTCTTTTAAATAATTAGCATACGCACAAGTGATAACCTTCTTATTATCCATCTCATAAAATTCCTTCAAGTAAAGACCAATAGTATCTTTACCATGTCTCGCTTTACCAGAAATAAAATATATTACTGCCATAATATCACCCTTTCAAAATAATATAAAAAAAGAAAAAACTAAATAAGGAGCGAATTCCTCGCGGTACCATCCTTCTTTTTTTCTTAATTTCTATAACGGCTTATACCGGTGGTTATTAACCACAAAACTAAAAGGAGCTTCAATTTATACCCTATCCTTATTCTCACCAACCATAAGGTCTCTTAAATATCGTTATAAATCTACTTATCTTTTACCATTTTTTTAATATATTGGCCAGCTGTATTATTAATGTCATAATCAACACACAACTCTTCTACATAAATAACATCTTCATCATTAAAAACATCTAATCCATTAAGAAGTCTAAGTGGTTTAATAAACTTATCCTTAACGCATAAATTCCTAATTTCTTTAAGTTTTAAAACCGAAACTTCATCACCTTTTAAGAAATTAATCAAATCTAAATATGCGTATATAGAAGACATTATCTCATACTCATCATCCATTTTTTTACTCTTATTATTTATTTTATTTTCAATTAACATACCACCACATACTAGTAAAGGTCCCCCTATACATAAAGCATAACTAGATCCCTTATCTATTTTACTAAGAAACAAAACAGATAATGACACTAAAACACCATTTGATAAAGTAAAAAGACGATATAATTTTTTTCTATTTAAAATATCATCGGCTAATTTTTTAGGCGTTCTACTCACCATTTCTTTTTTTCTTTCGATAATTTGATTAGTATAATTAATCAAAAGTTCCCTTTGACTATTAAAATTGTCTATTGTATAACCTAATATTACATCATTCTCATTCATTTCAAATCCCCCATCAATCATTAGAAATACTAATAATATCATATTTTTCATTAATAAATGTGAGAATTATCTTTATGATTGACATAAGCGGTGTAGATACAATCATTCCCACTATACCAAAGAAATATCCAAAAATCAATAATCCAACAATAATTGTTACTGGATGTAATTTCATCGTCTTACTCATAACTAAAGGTTGAATAAAATTACCTTCAATAAACTGAATAGCAACACATATAATCAATACTACAGTTCCAACTAGTGGACTTGTCGCATATCCCACAATAACCGCAGGAGCTGCTCCAATATAAGGTCCAATATAAGGAATAATATTAGTAATCGCACAAAAAAGTCCAAAGAATACCGGTGCTTTTAACCCAGCAAACCAAAATCCAACACTACACACCAAGAAAATAATCGTCGATACTATCAAAGTACCTTGAATAAAATTCTTCAAAGCTATATCAATTTTATTAACAACACTACGTAAAGAATCACAAATTCGTCTTGGAATAAATGATATTGTTTTTTTAATCGCATTATCAAAGTCAAAAAGCAAATATAACCCGATCATAAAACCTAACACAATACTCCATAAAGTAGAAAATACTCCCTTAATAATATTGATAGATATCTCCGGTAACTTAGAAGTATATTCAATGACAGCACTTTCAACCTTAGTATATAATTCTAATTTAGTTGCATTAATATCAAACGCTGGATTTTCAAATTTATCAAAAATTCCATCGACAAACACCTGAATTTTATCCAATATAATTGGAACATTCTTTGCAAACTCATTTATTTCATCGCTTAAAATAGGTAATACTGAATTTAACACCAAATATAAAACTAATATAAATGCTATATAAGTTATAATCGTTCCTGCTACTCTATTAATATTTTTCCTCTGCATATAAGTAACTATCGGATTTAATAACCAAGCTATAACAATTCCAATAAATAAAGGTGATAAAATAGTTAACATTATATTTATAAATCTAAAAAATCCCCAATCAGTAAGCACCTTAGTACCCATATATAAAATCAAAATTATTACCAAGATGAATACTATTTTTAAAATAATATTTATGATACTAATACTCTCATTAATCTTACCATAATCAATTTTATTTTTATCACTTTGCTTAGATTTAAAAAAATTAAACATAACTCTCCTCCATAATACAAATATATTTTAACATTAATTATTTTATTTAACAAGTATTATTAATAAATTTGAGTAAAAAAGAAATTATATTTAAACATAAATACTATTACTCTTTATACAAGTAAAATAATATTTTCATTAAGATTAATACTATATCTGAATTACTGTATTATCATTAACCTCATTATTTAAAAAAAAAGATGAGATCATCATCTTTCCATTTATTTTGTTTCTTTTTTAACTGTCTTCTTAGCAGTTGTTTTTTTAACTGGCTTTTCTTCTTTTTTAACTTCTTTAACTATCTTTTTAGGAACATAACTTTTACCATTTATTGCATCCTTAGCAATAACTACTAAATCACTAAAAGCTTCTTTATTATCAATAGCTAATTCTGATAACATTTTTCTATTAATTGTAATACCCGCTAAATTAAGTCCATTGATAAATTTAGAATAACTAATTTCATTTTCACGACAAGCAGCATTAATTCTAGTAATCCATAATTTTCTAAAGTTTCTTTTATTTTGTCTTCTATCACGGAAAGCATATGCACCTGAATGCATTACTTGTTCGTGAGCGGTTTTAAATAATCTATGTTTACTTCCAAAATAACCTTTAGCTTCTTTTAAAACTTTTTTTCTTCTTTGACGCGCTACTGTTCCACCTTTAACTCTTGGCATAATATCTCTCCTTTACTTCTATATAATACTTTTAATTCTCTTTAAATCAGAATTGCTTAAAGCATTACTTGTTCTTTTCTTTCTACTTGTTTTAGTTGAATGCTTACCAGTATTATGGTTAGCACCAGGATGCCCAGTTGTAATTGAGCCACTTTGTCTTACATTTAATACTTTTACTGTTCCCTTATGTGTTTTTAACTTGTTCTTTTTTACTTTCTTAGCCATACGATTCTTCTCCTTCTATTTCTTAGGCATTAATCCCATTATCATACTCTTACCTTCTAATTTAGGGCTATATTCAATATCCGAAATCTCTGATAAAGCTAAAGCAAATTTATCTAAAACTTCTCTTCCTAATTCTGGGTGTGCCAACTGTCTTCCTTTAAAACGAATACTAGCTTTTATTTTAGAACCTTTCTCTAGATTCTTTCTGGCATTCTTAACCCTCGTTTCAAAATCATGCTTATCAATAGAAACCGACAATCTAAATTCTTTGGTTTCAATATTTGCTTCTCTTTGTTTCTTTTGTTGTTCCTTAACTTTTTTCTTTTTTTCATATTTATACTTATTATAATCCATAATCTTGCAGACTACCGGATTTGCTGTATCGCTCATTAACACTAGATCAAATCCAGCATAACTAGCGAGCGTCAAAGCATCTTCTTTACTTTTTAACCCCAATTGTTCCCCAGAAGGACCTATAACCATCATTTCTTTATATCTTATTTGATCGTTAATTAGGTTTTCGTTTGATTTTGCGATAATTAACACCTCCAAAAAAAATGAATACTCTGAAACCGCAGTATTCATCTATCCCATAAATCACAAAAAGCGTAAATTCTTGGCGTTTTACCTAAAGCTTAAGCAATCAGGTGAGATAAACATCTACTTTCCGTTTCACAAGTTAATTATATATTAATTATATTCCCATGTCAAGCATAATTTCCTTTATTTATAAACTTTTTGTGATTATTTTAATAAATATAATTATTATTCACTAGCAATATTATCAAAATAACCTTGAATATAAACTACCGGTGTTCCTTTATCACCAGAGCCACTAGTTAAATCACATAAACTACCTATTAAATCAGTAAGTCTCCTTGGCGTTGTTCCTTGTGTTTCTATCTTGCCTACCAAGTTATTATCTTTGTTTCTAACTTCCTTCTTTATTGCTTCTAAAAGTTCCTCATCCTTCAAATTTTTAAACTTATTGTCAGATAAATATTTTAACTTTAACTCATTAGGAGTTCCTTCCAAACCACTTGTATAAAAAGGACTAACAACAGGATCTGCAAGCTCCCAAATACCTCCGACCGGATCTTTAAACGCCCCGTCCCCATAAACCATAACTTCAATTTTCTTACCGGTTAAATCAAATAATTTATCTTGAATTTCATAAACTAATCTATCCCCATCTCTTGGAAATAGTTTTAATTTTTCATCCGTAGCTCTATTTGATCCTAAAAGACCATACTGAGGATTATACCCACTTCCATTAACACTTTCTACTAAAATATCATCAAGCCCAATAATTACCTTAGCATCTTTTAACTCAGCTTTAGTCTTGAATCTACTATGAATATCGCACGCTATTACCTCATCTGTATACTCTAATATAGTCCTAGGATAATTAGAAAACACAAATTTAACTTCACAATCTTCACTATTTATTAAATCTCTATAAAAAGAAACCATATTAATACCAGTAAATGGGTGAATATAATCTTTAAAATACTCATTATATTCATCTTCAGAAATAACTTCATTTTTATTATTATCCCTATAACTACTTAAAGCTTCCGCCTCCATAATACCATTACCAACTTCATCAGCTGGATAACTTAGTAACATCGTAATGGAATCAGCATATCTAGCAATAGCTTTTAAAATAAGAGCAAATCTATTTCTACTAAGTATTGGAAAAACTATCCCTATATTTTTCTTACTAATCTTCTTAGATAAATCCTCAACAATATCATCGATTGTTGCATAATTTCCAGAAGAAATACCAACTACCGCCTCTGTAATTGCCACAATATCCCTATCTTTAAAAGTAAAATTCTCATTTTTACTAGCCTTAATTAAACTATCAACTACTATATTTGCCAAATTATCATTTTCCTTAATTATACCTGTTCTAATTCCTCTAACCACAGTTCCTACACATCTCATATAATCATCCTTTCTATTAATGATTATATCAATAAGTGCCTAAAAAAGATAGTACTTTTTATCATTCTTTACATACATTATATTAGGTGATTATCATGCTCTTTAATATTTTCAACTTTCTAAAAGCTTGTGTCGGATTTAGACTATTTTGTTTCTTAATAGCCATTATATTATCAATTATCGTTATGTATCAAGCCATCTTACTTTGTTTTTTCACTATAAAACTTAATGCCTTTATTCTTCTAATCGAATATATAGGTTTAATGTGGGCTTGGTGCTACGCGGTATTCGGTTATTAACCTCTCCGTTTTATAAATATAATCAAAAACCTTTCTAATTTCAATACATAACTCATAATTACTCTCTTTATTAATTATTTTCTTAGGAATTGCCATTAGAGTAAACAAAAGTATCCTCTCCTCTTCAAGCAAAGGATATCTTTTTTCATATTCTAGAAAAATATCATTAAAATCAATATCTAAATAATGATTATTATATAAGTTAAGTAAATCATATATTGGCATATCTACCTTACTTTTCTCCCAACTTATTAAATAAGGTTTATTACCCTTTAAATAATGCGACAAAGACAAATTATTATGAATGTTAACTACCCTTTGTCTATTTTTCTCCTTAATTAACTGATACCATTTATCAATATTTTCCTTAGCATAATTAAGTGATTCATATACTTTACTAACATTTCTAGCAATTAAATATTGACTAGGAGAAAAATAAACATTACTCTCTATTGCATCCATCACATTATTATAATATTTTAAAACATCGTCAATCTGTTCATTAACTGATTCATAAATTTTTTTATAATCATCAATATCTACTTCCTTATAATAAGTAGTTTTTAAATGAAGAAGTGCGACTAAATATATTAAATCTAACATCTTTTGTTCACTAGGTTCATCAATATCTTCAACATACTCATAAATATCGTAATCATCTGTATCATTTATTTTATCTGGAAAATAATCAAAACTTCTACTTTTCAAATATTTATAAGTATTACCTATATTTTGATTACTATTTTTTTTTAATACATACCTACCCGTTTCAGTATCGATAATCCTTACCCCATTAATCAAAGTTATCTTCCTAAAAGTAAGATTATACTTATCTAATACTTCTCTAAGATCATTCATTGTACATTTTTAGGGATTATTAATTTATCGCCTTTTTTTATATCACTAATATTATTATAATTTTCTAAATCTTCTTTACTAATTTCATATTTATTTAATATTGTATCTAAAGTATCTTCTTCCTTAACAACATATACATGATAAGTTGCATAAGTATCCGAAGATGAAAAATCATCAAATAAATTAATATTAGTATTATCATTATCATTATTTATATTAATATCTTCTCTATCAGGCATAATCTCCTCATATGTTTTTTTAACTTCATTAATAACATCATTTCCTAAAGCACCATCTTCCATTAAATCATCCTCCTTTTCAATACAACGCTCACCTTCTATCATCTCTTCCTTTATTGCCACATCATCATCTTCAAAATCATCTACATTTTCCATCTTTTCATCTAAGATGATCTCACCATCTAAATATAAATCAATATTAACCTTTAAAATACTATTATCGATTATTTCATAGTAAAAATCTTCAATATCGATTACCATATTATCTACATCATACCTAGAGTCAATAGCAATATCAAATGGCAAAGTAAATTCAAAATTTTCTTTTTCAATGCTTGTTGGACTAATCTTATAACTTCCACTGACTAAAAACTCCCCACTAATTAAATCGCTCGTTCGTTGTAATATTTCATGTTCTAAAGATATACTAGAAAGCTCATATATCTTATTATCAAGAGGTAATTCTTTTTTAAATGGTATTACTTTTTTCAATATAATCATCCTTTCTTGTAAATATTATGCCTAATAGAAAAAAAAAGACTAGATTGTTTTGTCAAATTTTAATATCTACCTAGTCCCATTTTTGAATATACAGCTAAAATTTTAGAAGAAGCAATATCCATAGTCTTTTTTCTACCCTCATCTAATACTTTATCAACCAAATCACTATCGATAATTTTATTATATTTATCTTGAATATCCATTATTCTATTAACAACTATATCCGCAACTTCCTTTTTAAAATTACCATAATTATAACTTTTAAATCTTTCACATACTTCTTCTATTGAAATTCCACTCAAGCAAGAATAAATAACAATTAAATTTGAAATACCGGGTTTATTTTCTAAATCATAATAAATCTTCCCCTCACTATCCGTTACCGCACTCATTATCTTTTTTCTAATATTGCTTTCACTATCTAATAATAAAATAGTTCCCTTATAATTATCAAAAGATTTACTCATTTTTTTAGTAGGATCCTGTAAATCCATTATTTTAGCTCCCACTTTAGGAGATAAAGGTTCTGGTACTGTAAACGTATCACCATACTTATTATTAAATCTAATTGCTAAATTTCTAGCTAATTCTACGTGTTGCTTTTGATCAATTCCAGTTGGCACTATGTCAGCATCATAAAGCAATATATCTGCTGCCATTAACATTGGATAAGTAAACAGTCCAACACTAACATTTTCTCCCTTAGAACTTTTATCTTTATATTGTGTCATTCTAGCAGCTTCTCCCATATAAGTAATACATTCCATTATCCAACCTAAATTAGTGTGATAAGGATTTTCTGATTGCAAATAAATTGTATTCTTATCTGGATCAACCCCACAAGCCAAATACAAAGCCACATTCTTCCTAATTCTCTCACGCAATAATTTAGGATCTTGAAAAACCGTAATTGCATGTAAATCAGGTACAAAAATATAAGAATCATACTGATTTTGATATTCTAAAGTTAAACTAATCCCCCCAATTAAACTACCTAATGTAAGTTCCCCACTAGGTTTTAAACCCGTTAACATTCTCTTCATAATAACACCTTCTCTAAATTATATTATCATTTTTTTCTATATCAATATATGTATATTATACCATTTAAATTAAATTTGTAAAGTAAGCCCGTTATCCATTGTCAATAAATAAAATATTTAATATAATAATATTAGTTAAGAGTAAGAAAGGAGTAACCTTAATAAGCGCCTGAGCAAATTGCTGACGAGGAATAGTAGTATCGAAATATTCGGCGGATCTACTATAGTAACTGTACTTGCTTAAGATATATTTAAAAAATAAAATCAAAATTATAACAAAGAATATATCAGTACAAATAAACATCATAAAGGAGATAATATGTGTGGAATTATTGGATACATCGGTAAAAATAACGCTTTAAAAGTCATAACCGATGGCCTAAAACAATTAGAATATCGTGGCTACGACTCAGCAGGAATAGCCATTAAAAATAAAAATGAAATAAAAATATTTAAAAGTGTAGGAAAAATAAAAGAATTAGAAAAAAAAATAGATTACACCATTCAAAGTGACATTGGAATTGGACACACCAGATGGGCAACACATGGAAGTGTTAATATAACTAACTCTCACCCTCATAAAGTAGGTTCGATTACCCTAGTTCATAACGGAATTATTGAAAATTACGAACAACTAAAACAAGAACTTATCAAAAATAATTATCAATTAAAATCAGATACCGATACCGAAATAGCTTGCGGTTATATCGATTACCTATATCAAAAAGACAAAAATATAATAACAACCTTAAACAAAATAAAAGATATATTTAAAGGAAGCTATGCCTTTGCAATATTAGTAGATAACGATAACTACCTTTATGCAACTAGAAAAGATAGCCCCCTAATAATAGCAAAAGGAGAAAATGAAAACTATCTTGCCTCTGATGTTCCAGCAATATTAAAATATACTAATCAATATTATCTTTTAGATAATTATGAAATTGCTATATTAGAAAAAGATAATATCAAAATATTAAAAGATAATAAAGAAATCAAAAAAGAATTACTAACATTTAATTATAATATAGAAACATCATTAAAAAATGGTTACGATCATTTTATGCTAAAAGAAATAAATGAACAAGATAAATTGGTAGAATCCTTAATAAATATATATTTACAAGATAAAAAAACTCTTTTAAATAAAATGCCTGATTTTAAAAAATACAATCAAATTCATATAGTAGCATGTGGCAGTGCTTATCACGCTGGACTAGTTGGTAAATACCTAATCGAAAAATATGCTAATACTAAAGTATACGTTGAAGTAGCTAGTGAATATCGTTACAATAAATTATTCTTTGATAAAAAGACATTAGTTATTATTATTTCACAATCTGGTGAAACAGCAGATAGCCTAGCTTCCCTTAGAATAGCTAAAGAAAATAAAATAGATACCCTAGCTATTGTCAATGTATATGGATCTTCAATCGCTAGAGAAGCTTTAAAAACTCTCTATATCAACGCTGGTTGTGAAATTGCCGTAGCAACTACTAAAGCATATACCCTTCAGTTACTAATGTTATCATTTATAGCTCTTGCAATGGGTATTCAAAAAGAATTAATAGATGATAGTAGTTTTGAAGATATAAAAAAATATTACACTAAACTACCTCAATTAATGCATAATGAAATAAAAAGAGATTTAAAAAATATAGCTAAAAATATCTATAAAAAAAATAACATCTTCTTTATAGGAAGAGGAATAGATTATGCCTTATCATTAGAAGGAAGTTTAAAATTAAAAGAAATATCCTATATTCATTCCGAAGCCTATCCAGCAGGAGAATTAAAACACGGAACAATTTCCCTAATTGAAAAAAACACTCCAGTAATAGCGATTGTTACCGATGAGAATATTTATGAAAAAACAATTAGCAATATTAAAGAAGTAGCATCAAGAGGAGCATATGTTATTTTAATTATCAGTAAACACCTAGATAAAGAAGGTGATTTCTATAACGAAAAAATAGTTATCGAAAATACCGATTCACTAATAAATAGTTTAATAGCCATCATTCCCCTTCAATTACTAGCATATAACATTGCCCTACTTAAAGGATGCGATATCGATAAACCAAGAAATCTAGCTAAATCAGTAACAGTAGAATAAATATTAATAAATAAAAATCCGTCCAAATGAACGGATTTTTATTTGTAGGATAGAACAATAATTAGTTACCTTATTTCATTAACTAAAAATCATAATTAAACGATAAGTTATAAGTGCAATAATTAAAGATAGAACAACTACTATTCCAATAATAACAATAAGCTTATTAAAAGCATTTTTCATCCTATTATCACTCCAACCTATTCTAAAAGTATTGTAACACAAAGTTAATCGTAAGTAAACAAAATTTTACATTAATGGAGCAACAATTCGCAAAATAGCACGTTTAAGTCTTTTTAAAGCACGTACAGTATTAATATCATTCAAAGTAATATTTTTACTAACCCTAAAAATTTCCCCAAAATCATTCTTGATATCCTTAATACTATTTGTTTTATATAACCATACCCCACATTCAAAATGTAGATATAAACTACGATAATCCATATTAACCGTTCCTACTACCGCTATCTTATCATCTGCTAAAAATGTCTTCATATGAATAAAACCAGGTGTATATTCATATATCTTAACGCCACTTTCAAATAGTTGCTTGTAATATGATTTAGTAACCTCATCCACAATCTTACCATCAGAAACATAAGGAGTAACCACTCTAACATCGACCCCATTTTTAGCAGCCAAAGTAAGCGCAGTAATCATTTCATTATCAATTATCAAATAAGGAGTTGTAATATAAATATAATCTCTTGCTGAATTTATCATATTTAAATAAATATTTTCACCAATATTTTCATTATCGATAGGACTATCTAAAAACGGAACAACATAACCACTAGCTTCATACTTTTTATCTAATACTGCATCTTTTTTATATTTATAATAATTGGTATTATCATTATTATAATAATCCCATACTGATAAAAACATTAAACTAAAACTAAAAACAGCACTTCCCTTTACCATAATACCATTATCTTTCCAATGACCATATAAATTCTTTTCATTAATATATTCATCAGCCAAATTAATACCACCAGTAAATGCCGTATGTCCATCAATAATAACTATTTTACGGTGATCTCTATTATTCATCTGTGGTTTCAAAAATGGAATAAATGGATTAAATACACATACTTTTATTCCTTTTTTTTCTAATACTTTTTTATAATTTGCAGGTATCTTCATAATACACCCCAAATCATCATACATTATTCTTACATCTAACCCCTCTTTAACCTTACTTTCTAATACATCTAATATTTTATTTAACATAACACCTTGTTCAATGATAAAATATTCCATAAATATATACTTTTTAGCTTTACTTAATTCTTCTAACAATTTACTAAAATATACCTCACCAATTTCTAAATATTCAGTATAAGTATTTTGATAAATCGTTAAATTAGTACTATTACAAATATAATTAGCTTGCAAAAATGCTGACTTATCTATTTTTTCTAACTTTTCCAATAATTCATTATCCTTTAAAGCAGGAATATTTGTTTTATTATAAATTGTCATTAACTTTTTCTTACTACGTTTACTTAATTTATAACTACCAAACATTAAATAGACAATTCCCCCCAAAATAGGAAACAACATAATTAGAATAATCCAAGTAATTTTATAACTAGGATTAGAAGTATCGCTTACAATATGAATCACGACTAACAAACTAATTAAAACACAAATTAGATAAAATAAAACAAAATATCTCTGAAATCTAACAATCATCAACAATAAAATAATAACTTGAATCAGTATAGCTAAACCAGTTAAAACTACTCTATGAAATAACATATTAATAATACGTCTCATAAATCACCTACCTAAACCTAATTATACCATTAATTAATAATTTTTCAAAAAATTATCAATAGCTTTTTTCGTTTTATATAGCATCCTTTTCGTATAATCACTTTCCCTAGAGGGAATAGTACCCGCTTTACTAACCCTTTCTTTCACAAAATGTGAAGAAGCATTAGTACATAAAGTCTGCCCAAGTAACATAAACCAACTACCAAGAGCATTTTGCTCTGAAGAATCTAAATCATCAATAAGTAAATAACCAACAATAAAAGCAGATAACGTAAACATCCTAGGACTAATTTGCTCATTCATCTTTATCACCCCATATATATTTTTTTAATTAAATGCAAGCTCTACATCTATCTCTTCATCCATTATAGCAATTGTTAAGAATATCATCCCACTTATTAAAATTAATAAAGAAGCTATAAATGATACATATGTTAAAATTATTTTTTTATTACTATCATTAATAGTTAGTTCATTTAAATCATCATAACTACTTTTAGTAAAATAATAGTATATAATAAGCAAAATAGAAAAAATTAACACTAATAAATTTTGATATTCCATTCTACTAACCTCATCATTATATAATATAAATTTTTTCTCTTTACTATTAGCATACCAGCTTATAAAAATAATTATTATATATATAACCCAAATATAATTCTCTATCCTAATATCTTGCAATCTATCTAATTTACTATTCATATTATATAGTATTAAAAAAATCAAAATTATATAATAAAAAGAGAATTAAATATTCTCTTCTCTTATCGCATCTAAAATATTTTCTCTTTTTACCTTAATCGCACTATACCACATTGTTATAAGAACGATTGTAAATACCCCAAAAATAGCAATAATAATCGCCTTATATGGAATATATACCGTATTAAAATCTACAATATCACTCATACTTCTACTGATTATTAAAGATAAAATTATCCCTACCGGTATACCATATAATAATGATTTTAAACCAAACAAAATACTTTCAAAATTAATCATCTTATTAAAACCTTTTGGTGATAATCCAATACTTCTCAAAATACTAAATTCCTTTTTTCTTAGCATTATACTAGTAGTAATAGTATTAAATACACTAGTTACCCCAATTAATACCACTAAAGCTATAAATCCATAAAATAGAATTTTTATTACTATAACAATATTTCTTTCTAATTTAGTTTGTTCATAAATATTATAGTAATTTGAAGTAGTTTCATCATTAATATATTCCCCAATTTCATCCAAATGGGTATATTTATCCGCCTTAATCATTACCGATTTAAAAGGAATATACTCTTTATCATCCGTAATATTCAAATTTAAATCTTTTGTTAATTTATCATATACTTCATAATTCACAATCATAACAAGTGATTCATCAAATAATTTAGGATATTTATCCGTAACATAAATATTTTTTAAAGAATAATTACAAGCATCATTAATCTTATCAGGATCATTAAAATGACCATCTTCTTCAATAAAATGCACTTTTCTAGCATCACATAATTCTAAATCTATATTTTTACCCGCAAAAACGCTATAATTACGTACAACCCTATTCCCATTACTATAATCAAGTTCTGAATCCTTATTTCCAATTATTATACTACCATATTCAACCTTTAATTCATTAATATAATCTTTATAAGCCTTGTCATCTAAAGAAACAATTGAAATACCATCTAAACTAACATTTTTTAAATAATCATTAAATTCCCTATAATCTTTTGTATATATATTTAGATCATTTATTTTATAATTAACATAACTAGCCTCTGTAATAGCATATTCCAAAACTTCATCACTTTTTAAAATTTCATTTACCGCTTTAACACTATTTTCATCACTATAATTATAATTAATTATAATACCATATTCACTATTACCAATATAGTATTCAGTAGTTCTAGTACCAATATCTAAATAAGTATAAAAAGCAATAAATGTTACAATACTAATAAACAAACTAACTATTGTAATTCGATATTTTTTCTTATTCCTTTTAATATTCTTTAAAGCAATTACTCCTTCTATTCCAAATAATTTCTCTGTAATCTTTAAAGTTTTAATTTTCCTTTTATTTATCTTTATATCATCATTTTGTCTAATAGCTTCAATAGGAGAAACCGAAGAAGCCTTCTTCATTGGAATTATTGCCGAAATAACTATTGTAATTAACATAAATATAATTGGAATAATAATAAATAATGGATATGTTACTAATTTTAAATTAAATTCCAAAACACCACTTAACAACTTATTAATTATATATATAACCGTTCCAATTCCAATATAAGCTGATATTATTCCCAAAACAATTCCAATACTACCGACAACTAAAACTTCAAACAAAACTGTTTTTCTAAGTTGACTCTTTGTAGATCCAATAGATGCAAACAACCCAAATTGTTTTTTTCTTTCCATTACTGATATAGCAAAAGAATTATATATAACAATGATACATGCTACTGCAATTATCGTTAAAACAATTAAAAGGGTACTAGCAACAACACGGTCAAAATTATTATAACCACTATCACCATACATCGATAAAAGAGCATAATTAATAGATAAATCATTAAAAGATTCATTATCATACTTACCTAAATTTATATATAACTTATAACTTAAATCAGAAGCCTTAACCGGATTTTTAAAAGTCAAGTAAATATTAGCATTATTATTTATTGCACCACCAGTTGTAAAAAGATAAAATCCAGAAGAAGAATAATCCTCAAAATTACAATTACTTCGTTCAACTATTCCCACTATTTTATATTCTTTTTCCGTCGTAGGAACAAATATTTCCCCTTCTTGATACTCCATACTATTTCTTAAAATATCATCATCAAGATATCTCCACCCCATTGAAAGAGTAATAGTATCTCCTACATTATAATCAAAAACACCCTGTTCATACACATGACTTGATATAACAATTTCATTATCATTTAAAGGAAATCTACCTTTTTTTAATTTCAACTCATTAAAATAGTTATTGCTAACATTAACTATAGTAAAATATGGTTTATATTCATTATCACTACCACTATATTTGGCATAACCTAATACTTCTTCAGTATAATAATAACTAACATCCTCACTATTTCTAACAGCATAAATTCTATTCAAATCAACATCATATATTTTACTATGATAAGAACCATACATTGCAATAGTTTCTTTAAGCATATAATCTCTAAGTGAAGAACAAATAAGCCCAATTCCCACCATCAATGCCGTCGATAATAATATACCGATTATAGAGACAATAGTTCTTTTTTTGTTTAATTTTAAATGTTTAATAGTTAACTTATTCAGAATGTTCATGGCCATCTACCCTCTCATCATTAATAATCCTACCATCTTTAATAGTAATTATTCTATCTGCATTTAAAGCTAAACTATTATCGTGAGTTATCATTATAATTGTTTGATTATATTTTTTATTAGATAACTTAAGTAATTCTAAAATCTCCTTACTACTCTTACTATCAAGATTACCAGTAGGCTCATCTGCTAGTAATATTGCCGGACGATTCATTAAAGCCCTTCCGATACTAACTCTTTGTTGCTCACCACCAGATAGTTCATTAGGCAAATGATTTAGTCTTTTCTCTAACCCCAAAATATTAATAAGTTCATTTAAATACTCCTTATCAACCTTTCTTCCATCCAATAAGATTGGCAAAGTTATATTTTCTTCAATATTTAAAATAGGAATAAGATTATAAAATTGATAAATTAACCCTACTTGTCTTCTTCTAAATATTGCCAAATTTGCTTCATTTAATTTGTATACATCTTCTTTATCTACGATTACCTTCCCACTAGTTGGTCTATCTACACCACCTAAAATATGTAAAAGAGTAGATTTCCCTGAACCAGAAGCTCCCACAATAGCTACAAATTCACCCTTTTCAACACTAAAGGATACATTATCCAAAGCCGTAACTTTAGTATTGCCCTTACCATATATTTTAGTTAAATTCTCTACCTTTAAAATTTCCATAATTATCTCCTTCCAATAAAAATATACCACAAAAAAAGGAATTATTTTCTTACAGTTTAGTCATAATTCCCATTATTACATAAATTTATTCATTTGCTTCATCATTTGATTAACTTGTTTCTGACTAGGTGTTCTACCCATCCCACTCATCATTGCCTTAATCATTTGTTCATTAATAGGGGGATTTTTTTGTAAGTATTTTTTCATATATTTTCTTGCAATCAAAAAACCTAAAATACCTCCCACCACTAATCCTAATAATATATATAATATATCATAAAGCATATAATAAACCTCCATTTCCAATACTATTTTACTTCATATTCACTTTTTTTACAATCTTTTTCTACTAACTTACACAACCAAAAATAATCTTTATTAATAAAATCACACACAAATATATTATCACTATAGTTAATTAATATATCTAAAAAACTAGGATAATTAATATTACTTTTAATCTTTATATTAGAATTATTTATCGTCAATTTAGTATATTCTTGATTATTACAAATTATATGACTATTTAACCTATTACAATAAGAAGTATTGTTTTTAAATAAATACTTAACATATTCATTTAATTTATTTTTATTAAAAGAATACGCAATTTGCTCAAACAATTTATAACTCAAAACAATATCTGACTTCTTAACATTATACATTTCTTCCAATATTTTATATATTCTATATGGCTTATTTTTATACATATAAGTAAAATAATTATTAATGTTAAAGATGTAGTAAGTTCTCATATTATCACCATTAATATCTTATATTACTAATAATTAAAAAAATGTCGTATTATATTAATAATTAAGCAGTTTTAAAATTTTTCTAGCTATTTGTTCTTCATCAAGACCAAAATGCTTAATTACATCTTCACTCTTCCCACTAGTCCCAAAACTATTCATACAAAATATATACTCATCCTTAGTATATCTATAATATGAAGAAGCATTACTATACTCAATTGCAAATATTTTTACACCCTTAGGTAAAATCTTTTCTTTATACTCATATGACTCATTGTTAAAAATATTAATATTTGGAACACTTACCACCCTAATATCTAATCCATTTTCCTTTAAAATATCTTTTACCTTCAAGGCTAAATCAACTTCGCTACCAGAAGCCATAATAATAGCATTAATTCTTATTATTGCCTCACTTACAATATAAGCACCATGTTTTGTTTTTTCTATACTGGTTGACTTCAAGTTATTAGTCTTATTCCTAGATAAAACCAAAGCACAAGGTTTTGCTTTAGATAGTATATTATTCCAACATCCTATCAATTCAGTAATATCGCAAGGTCTATAAACACTATAATTTGGAATCATCCTTAAAGATTCAAGTTGTTCTATAGGTTGATGAGTAGGTCCGTCAGGTCCAATATTAATTGTATCATGAGTAAAAATATGAGTAACAGGTAAATCCATTAAAGCACTCATTCTAATTGCCGGTTTTAAATAATCTGAAAAAACCAAAAAAGTACTAGCAAAACTTCGCAAATTTGATAAGGCTAATCCATTACTAACAGCCCCCATTAAATGTTCTCTAACCCCATAATAAATATTTCTTCCTCCATAGTTGCCTTTACTAAATATTCCTTTATTTTTAAGCATCGTCTTAGTAGAACTAGCAACATCAGCTGACCCCCCAATAAATTCTGGAATATAATCAGCAATTCTATTAATCACAACTTCATTCAGTTCTCTTAAACTCATATTAGAAATATCTATTTTGTTAAAATCTATTAATTTTTCTAACCTAATAGTAATATTCTCCTTATTAACAATACTTTGCAATACATCCTTTTTAGGATTATCTTTCAAATAATATTCATCAAAAACATTCTTCCATGCATTATAACTCTTTTTTCCTTTATTATTAATATATTCAAGATACAAAGAAAATTCCTTTTCATCATAACTAAAAGGTGCAGAATCTACTTTTAAAGCTGTTTTTAACTTTTTAATATCCATTTTACTAAGAGGTGCTCCGTGAACCTTATTTGTACCTTCCAAAGAAGAATAAGCCCCTATTTTAGTTTTTATCTCAATTACCGTTGGACGTTTATTTTTCTTTGCTTTAGAAATAGCTTTATCAATAGCACTCACAGATTCACCATTACTAACTTCTAATATGTCAAATCCAGCAGCATCAAATCGTGCTAGAATATCCTCACTAAAAGTTAAATCAGTAGATCCATCCAATGAAATCCCGTTAGAATCATATAAAACAATTAGATTATCTAATTTTAAAGTTCCAGCCAAAGATATTGCCTCAGAGGCAACGCCTTCCATTAAATCACCATCGCCTACTAAAGTATATATATGATAATCAAACAACTTATAATCTTTGGTATTGAATGTAGTTTTCAAATATTTCTCAGCAATCGCCATTCCCACCGCCGTTGCAATTCCTTGACCTAAAGGACCTGTAGTCATTTCCACTCCACAAGATAATTTATATTCTGGATGTCCAGGAGTTTTAGAACCTATATTTCTAAATTCTTTTAAATCATCAATGGTATAATCATATCCATTTAGAAAAAGTGTAGCATACAACATTGCCGATCCATGCCCAGCCGATAGAACAAACCTATCTCTATTACACCAAGTAGGATAGCCAGCATAAAATTTTAAGTGTCTACTAAATAATGTATAGATAATTGGAGCAGCTCCCAAAGCAATTCCTGGATGTCCCGAAGATGCTTCATCTATCATATCAATAGCTAAACTTCTAATATTATTAATTAACCTTTTATCATTAAATCTCATACCAATCATCCTCCACATTATAATAATTATAACAATTAAAGATAAATTTAGCAAGTAATAAATAAAAAAGAAATACTCATTTTAATGATAATATTTCTTCTTCACTTAATCCAGTAAT
>ERZ779737.1023-NODE-1023-length-23384-cov-4.666681_pt1 | contig 23384 bp, 20 predicted proteins | sample MGYA00511889_ERZ779737 | MGnify/ENA primary metagenome ERZ779737 (study PRJEB29588, sample SAMEA2163575) | human gut metagenome | biome: human gut; feature: human-associated habitat; material: faeces | place: Denmark | collected 2008/2010 ... | reverse complement strand
GGCTGCAATGCCGCAGGACTGACCAGGAGCGCAGCATCCGGGATGACAAAAAGAAGCTGGAACAGGCAAAGAAACGCCTTGCCGATCTGGATGTCATCATCGCCCGGCTGTACGAGGACTATGTTCTTGGAAATCTCAATCAGGACAGATACAGAAAGATGTCTGCGGACTATGAAGCGGAGCAGGAACGGTTAAAGCTCGAAATTGAAGTTATCGAAGAATGGGTGGAACAGCGGGAAGAAATGAACGACGGTCTGGATGCCTTTATCGCCCTGACACAGAAATATGTGGATGTGGAGGAGCTGACACAGACCATCGTGAACGAGTATATCAAGAAAATCATCGTCTATGCCCCGGACAAATCCAGCGGCAAGCGCAAGCAGAAAGTGAAGATTTTCTTCAACTTCGTGGACGATGTAGATATTCCCGTTATTTCCGAGCCTATCATCACGCAAACAACCTATGAACACAGAAAAACGGCGTGACCTTCGGGTCACACCGTTCTCTGCGACAAAATAGTTACTTGTCACTATTAAGCCTTTGATTTCAGGGCTTTCTTGATTTTGTCATAGTCTGACAATAAATTGGGCGGTGAATTATATGAGCAAAAAAACAATCGGCATTCTCGGCGGCATGGGGCCTGCCGCGACGGCCGACCTGTTCACAAAGATCATAAACAACACCGAGGCAGGCTGCGATCAGGAGCACCTGCACGTCATCATCGACAGCAACACGAACATTCCCGACCGCACCGAGGCGCTCATTCACGGCGGAGCAGACCCCACGGAGCAGATGACGCAGAGCGCGCGCCGCCTTGCCGAGGCCGGGGCCGAGCTTATCGTCATGCCGTGCAACACGGCGCACGGCTTCTACGACGCCGTGTGCGCGTCCGTGACGGTTCCCGTGCTCCACATGATAAAGCTCACCGCCGAGGAGCTTATGCGGCACGAGATCACGCGCGCCGGGCTTCTCGCTACCGACGGCACGGTGCAGAGCGGAATATACGAAACCTGCTTTGCCGGCAGCGGCATCGAGCTTATAACGCCCTCGCCCGAGGCTCAGGCCGCCGTTATGGATCTTACCTATAACGGAGTCAAGGCCGGCAAGCTCGATTTTGACACGTCGGGCTTTGAAAAAGCCGTCCGCGAACTTTTCGATAAGGGCACGCAGACGCTCATCCTCGGCTGCACGGAGCTTCCCCCCGCATTTGATATGTACGGCCTTGATTACGAGCACATCGACCCCACCCTTGTGCTTGCTCGCGCGGCAGTCCTTGCCGCCGGCGGCAAGCTGCGCGAGGCATAAAAATCACCTCCCACGGAACTAAGCTGACGAGAGCCGAACCCATATCGCCTGTCGTCAGCTTAGTTCCGTGGGAGGCTTTTTGTTATTCGCCCGACGATGGGATCGTTATCTCGCGGTCATAGCCCGCACCGTAGCAGAAGGAGTGTATCTTCCCCTCCGACGGATTTATGACGTTCACGACAAAGGACGTATCGTCGGCCGTGTCGTGCGTTTTTGCGTACGTCGTCGTCTCGCCGTACTCTATGCCGTTCGAGTCCGCGCCCTCGTTCGAGCCAAGCTCGTTGTTGTAAAAGTAGCACATGTTCGGCGTTGCCACGCGCAGAACGTCAAACTCCGTGTTGCCGCTGTCCTGAACGTCGCTGAGCTTTGCAACGGCGAAATTGTGCGTATGTCCGTGGAACGCGGCGTAAATTTTCGCGCTGTTTGAGTCCTTGAAGGACACCGTCATGCCAGAGAGCGTGACCGAGCCGCCGTCAACATACTGCTTGAGAATGTTGCCAAGAGTTTTGGCCGAGCTGTTCTTATCCTGATTTTCCGTAAAATCGAGCGGATAGTGCGACAGTATCACGATGCCCCAGCCGGCCTTTGCTCCGACGGCCTTGAGCGCTCTTGCAAACCAGAGCCGCTGCGTAAGCGAAACATTGTCCCAGTTCATGCCGATCTCGGCGGTGCTCAGGCAGAAAACGCGCAGCTTTTTCTCGTCGAAGTCGCGGTAGCAGTAGCCCTCGGTGGTGCTGCCGTAGGTCGCGCCCTCGTTATAGCGGCCGACATAGGTGTATATCTCCTTGGGCTGGAGCCATGTGTTGTCGTTTGTCTCCAGCGCGCGGCGCAGGCCGTCGCGGTCGCCGGGAGTGCGAAACTGCGGAATGCCGCCAAAGCCCTCTTTTAAAATCGCGTTTATCTCGGCAAAATGCTGCCTGCCCTGCGCGAGCGTAGTCGTCTCGCTGCCTATGCTGTAGTCGCCAAGAAAACAGCAGAAGTCAATGCCCGGCAAGATATAGCTGAGCGCCTTCATTGCCATTCCTGCGTGCAGATTGCCGTTTACGATGTATTCGTCATCACTGTGGTGGTGTGCATCGGATGCGGCAATAAAGGTTATGCTGCCTGTCGTCTGCACGGCGCTGACCTTTTTCGCGACCTCAAGCGCCTCGGCCCTGACGTACTCCGGAACATCCGTCTGCGCATACTTATCGCCCGTTTTCAGCGACTCTATCGCCGACGCCATCTGCGAGAGCTTATACGCCGCGCTCGAGCCGTTTCGCAGGCGTATGGCCGCCGCAACGGCCTGAACATCCGCTTCCTCATAAAGTTTTTTTGCCATCAGTAGCTCACCTCGCTTCCGTCTGCGACCTCAATGGTCTTATCCTTGAGGCCGGTGTATTCGTAGCTTTCAACCCTGTCGCCGAGCTTTATCGTCAGTATCTTATATGGCGACACCTCGGGCTTGTCGATCGGCTCGTCATCTCTGTCGGTGATGCACTCGGCACAGCGGAACACAGCCGGGGTCGAGGTATGAAGCTGTCCGGCGTAAAGGCCGACGGCTATCCAAGGGCGCTTTTTTATAACAGGCAGCGCGCAGCTTGCCCCCGTGAAATCAACATCCTTGTATTTGCCGTTGCGATAGCCTATGCGCATGGTCTTTTTGTCGTATGCCGCCCACTCGGCGTCAAGCTCGAAATTTACCGTGTAGTCGCTGTTGCCGCAGACGATGAGCGTCTCGTCCCCGACCGCGATCTTGTCTTTAACTTTGATGTTTATGTCCATGAGAATTCTCCTTTTCATGCTGCCGTGGGCAAAAAGCTCGAGGCTGCTTTCTGCGCCGGCATCTTTGATAGTAGCAAAAATGCGTAATTTGTCAATGCAAGTGCTATGCTATCGCGTAATTTTTTGCTCAATGGACAATCGCGGCAATGTGTGGTATGATGGTGAAAAACGTAATCAAGAGGTAATATTTATGGCAAATTCGGAACTTAGCCAGCAGCAGATAGATCAGATATCGCGCATGGGTATAAAAAAGCTCATCGGCAAATACAGCCGGTCGCAGGGCAAGGATCAGCAGTCGCTGACCATGCTGCTCGAGCAGCTTGCGAAAACGCCGATGTACTTTGCCGTGCAGAAAAACGGCGCGTCCTCCGCGATGCTCAATTTTATAACGCTTACTGTGAACAATCAGGTATTCATCCCCATTTTTACCGATCCCGATGAGTTCGGGAAGCTCAAGGATCAGTGCGACTGCGTGTGCTTAAAGCCGATGGACTATTTCCAGATGCTCGTTGACAACAAGCGCCACGCCGTTGTAAATCCTTTCGGCACATATTTTCTCATGTGGCCCGAGCTTGTGCGCGATCACATGCTGCCTTATATGAAGGAAGCCGCGGACTTCGAGCGCCAGCAGCGCGAACAAAACCCCGACTTTAAGCCTATATCGTGAAAGAGTATCCGCCATGAACATTGAACAAGTAGCGGATAATATATACGCCTTTCCGATCGTTCTGCCGAACAATCCGCTCAAGTGGCTCAACTGCTATGTTGTAAGCTCCGGCGGCAGGAATCTGCTTATCGACACCGGGTTTAATCGCCCTGAATGCCGCGAGGCTCTGCTCGGCGGAATGCGGCAGCTTGGTCTGACGGCAGACAACACCGACATTTTTCTCACCCATCTGCACTCGGATCACACCGGCAACGCCGCCTATCTCGCCGGAGAGGGCTTCAGCGTTATGATGGGCAGAAAAGACCACCGCGTCGTTACCATGCCGCAAAGCGAAAAGCACAGGGAAACCCACGCGCGGTTTTTGCGCGAGGGCATGCCGAAAGAGGATCTTGCGCTGTGGTCTGCCAAATCCCCGGCCATAAAATTCGCGCCCGGCGCATTCCCGGCGCGCGAGCTTGACGCTGTGCTACGGCGGCTACGAGCTGCGCTGCCTTGCAACGCCGGGGCACACCCCGGGGCATCTTTGCCTTTTTGATGAAAAGCGCAAGCTCATTTTCCTCGGCGACCACGTTCTTTTTGACATAAGCCCGAACATCTGCGCGTGGAACGGCGTTCCCGATTCGCTCGGCGATTACCTGCGCAGCCTGGAGCTTATGAAAAGTCTCGATATCGAAACAGCGCTCCCGGCGCACAGAGCGCGCGGCGAGCTTACGCTGGGCGAGCGAGCGCAGCAGCTGATAGAGCATCACCGGCTGCGGCTCAGCGAGGCCGAGCGGCTCGTTCACGAGCATCCGGGCATCACAGCATACGAGCTTGCCGGCCTGATGACCTGGCGCATAAGAGCGAAAAACTGGACCGACTTTCCGCCCTCGCAGAAGGGCTTCGCCTTCGGCGAAACGCTCGCCCATCTGGACACGCTGCTTGCAAGCGGCGCGATCGAGCGCCTTTTCGGCGAAAACGGCATCGTTACTTACAGATAATATGAAAACCTCTCACGTCAAATGACATGAGAGGTTTTTTGCTTTTGTCAGCTTATCATTTCAACACCGTCGTCTGATGGATAAAACTGAAGCGCGTTCTGTATCATTCGGAATGCGCCGCTGTCATCCCAAAAGCCCGACTTTCTGTATTCCTCGGCGGTCATCGCCGGATACTGAAGCCAGCTTTGCTGATGCACATAGTTTATCCAGCTGCTGATGATGTAGTCATCCTCAAGCTCAGAGGTCGCATAGGCGACGTATCCGCGGCAGTTTTCACCGTTTCTCGGCACGGAGAACGAGGCAAAAACATCGCTGCGCGTTCTGATCCCGAAAAAGACGCTGTCGTAATCGTAGGTTTCGGATCTCAGCGAACGGTAGGGCGCTGCAAAGGTCTTGCCGCCGCGGTCGTACAAAACGCGGCCGCTCACCTCGCCGTCGGATGCCCAGCCATCCGAAACCTCGGTGTAGGTCGGCCAGAGCTGAACTGCCTCCGTGCCGTAAAAGCCGGGATCGGTAAGCCACAGGAAGTGGTGGAAAATGACCCACCGCTCGCGCTCATCCGATACCTGCACCGCGACGCCGGTCATGCGGAGCTTCTTGTCGTAAACCGTGTCCTGCACTACTCGGCGGTTTGCTCCGCTGCCCGATACGCTCGTTACCGTTCTGCCGCCGTCTGCCGGTTTATCCTCAACGTCCGTGACGACGCGCAGAGCGCCGTCGCAGGCTGCGATATCCTTCGGATTAAGATCGTTCAAAACGTACTCCGGGAAGCCGAGCTCGAGAAGCTCACTCTTTATCTCCTCAACTCCGCTCTGCTCCGACGGCTGAACCTCGCGCCAATCCATGTCATAGCTGTCGCCGAAGATATACCCCAGCACGCAGCCAACTAAAACGACGGCGCTCAGCGCGATAACGATGCACTTATCCGTAATCCTCACCGGCTGCGGAGTTATCGAATATCCGGCCTCGTCAAGCTCGCCGGAGAGCTTATAAAGATTGCGGATAATGCAGATATAAGCGACGACCATTGCCAGCAGGATTATAGTACCCTCGTACCCGGCCACGGCCAGCACGCCCATGAGTGCATACCAGACAATGAGAGCCGCGGCGCATTTCGCGCTCGGCGGAAGGCCGACCTTGGCCTTGACCGCCCTCAGTCCCTGCCAGAGGCAGATAAACTCGGCAAGCATAAGAACAACGCTCGCCGCCGTCAAGGTCGACACGACGGAAGAGGTCAAAACCGAGCTGTGGAAAATAGTCGTATTCAGAACAAGCGTCGGGAAAAAGTAGGCCGCGCGGATGATCGTTACGGCAAAGCATGCGTTAAACCATCTGTTCTCGCGCCGCAGAGCGCGAAAGCCGAGAAGCTGTAGCACAATGCCGACGGCAGGGAGAATGTAATTTAAGCACAGGAAGTTGAGCGTTATCGCACACAGTGCCATACCGGCGAGCACGCGGTTTGCCGCTTTTTTCCACGGCGTTATCTCCGCAACGATATCCTCCGGCGGAGTTTCCGCAACACTGCCTTCGAGCAGCGTATCAAATTCCTTTTCGCTCATGGAGCTCCAGTCACGATCATTCACATGCCTCACCTCCCAAGCTTTTGCGAAGCTGCTTTTTCACGCGATACAGCTTTCCCTCGACGGCGCGCTCGGTCATGCCAAGCTCCGCCGCTATCTGGGCGGTTGACTGCCGATAATAATATTTTCTGTAAAACAGAAGCCTGTCTTTGTACGATAAGCGGCTCAAAGCGGTCTTTAATGCCTCCTGCCGCTCCTTTTTAAGCAGCGTCTCCTCGGGTGAGAGCTCTGGCGACGGCGTACTCTCGGAAAGCTCCTCGGCGCTGCTGCCGGAGGCCTTGCGCGCATGGTTGAGCGCGGTGTTTCTTGTTATCGCCGTAAGCCACGCGTGAAAGCTGCCCTTCTCGCCGTCAAACTGCCCGATCTTTTCCCACACGCGCATCGAGACCTCGGAAAGGCAGTCCTCCCTGTCCTGCGGATTTTGCAGTATAGGCGCAATGATGTATCGCATGAGCGGCCCATAATGGAGCAGCAGCGCGTCCATGCCCTGTTCGTTTTTCTCAAGCAGCAGCCGCTCGACCGTGTTCTCCTGCACATCACCGCCTCCTTTAGCGCTGTCTGTCTATCTCATTATACACGACGCGGCCGAAAATCCCACGCAATTTTTTGAGCGAAAAAAACGGGTATCCGACAAAATCGGATACCCGTTATTGATCTTATTCGCAGACAAGCTCGCCGTCGCGCACATCGACCTTTATGACGTGGCCTGCCGGCATATCGCCTGCAAGGATCGCGCGCGCAATGAGCGTTTCGACGGTGCTCTGAAGATATCTCTTCAGAGGACGCGCGCCGAACACGGGGTCAAAGCCGCGATCGATGATGAGCTGCTTTGCGCCGTCGGTGATCTCAAGGCCGAGGCTCTTGTCCTCAAGGCGCTGCCTGAGCGCGGAGGTGAGGATATCAATGATACCGTTAAGCTCCGTCTTGGTAAGCGGCTTGAAGCAGATGATCTCGTCAAGGCGGTTGAGGAACTCCGGCCTGAACTGCTGATGCAGCTGAGCCAGGACCTGCTGCCTTGCACTCTCTTCGATCTCGCCCTTATCGTTTATGCCTTCAAGCAGATACTGGCTGCCGAGGTTGGAGGTCATGATGATAATGGTGTTCTTGAAATCGACCGTGCGTCCCTGCGAATCGGTGACGCGGCCATCGTCGAGAATTTGCAGCAGGATGTTGAAAACATCCGGGTGCGCCTTTTCGATCTCGTCAAACAGCACGACCGAGTACGGTTTTCTGCGCACAGCCTCGGTAAGCTGACCGCCCTCGTCGTAGCCGACGTATCCGGGAGGCGCGCCGATGAGCCTTGAGACGGAGAATTTCTCCATATACTCGGTCATGTCGATCCTGACCATGTTGTGCTCATCGTCGAACAGGCACCTTGCAAGAGCCTTTGCAAGCTCCGTTTTGCCGACGCCCGTGGGGCCGAGGAACATAAACGAGCCTATCGGTCTGTTCGGGTCGCCTATGCCGGCACGCGAGCGCCAGATGGCCTCGGTGACCTTCTGCACGGCCTCGTCCTGGCCTATGACGGATTTATGCAGCACCTTATCAAGGTTCAGCAGCTTCTCGCGCTCGCCCTCGAGCAGCTTTGAAACGGGGATGCCCGTCCACTTGGCCACGATGCCTGCTATCTCCTCTTCGGTGACGGTGTCGTGCACCATGCTGCTGGCCTTGCGCTCCTCGCTGAGCTTTTCTGCCTCCTCGAGCTTCTTTTCAAGCGCAGGCAGGTCGGAGTATTTGAGCTTTGCAGCCGTTTCGTACTCGTACCTGAGCTGAGCGTTCTCGATATCGGCGTTCATCTGCTCGATCCGGCTCTTGAGCTTCTTTACCTCGTCAACGCTGCCCTTTTCGGCCTCCCAACGGGACTTCTGCTCGTTGAACTCGTCCTTGAGGTTTGCAAGCTCCTCGGTGAGCTTTGCAAGACGATCCTGCGAAAGCTTATCGGTCTCCTTTTTAAGCGCCGTTTCCTCGATCTCAAGCTGCATGATCTTGCGGCGCATGTCGTCAAGCTCGGCAGGCATGGAGTCGATCTCCGTGCGGATCAGCGCACAGGCCTCATCGACAAGGTCGATGGCCTTATCGGGCAGGAAACGGTCGGAGATATAGCGGTTTGAAAGCGTCGCGGCGGCGACAATGGCGTTATCGTGGATACGCACGCCGTGATAGACCTCATAGCGCTCTTTAAGTCCGCGGAGGATGGAGATGGTGTCCTCAACCGTCGGCTCATCGACCTGAACGGGCTGGAACCTGCGTTCGAGCGCCGCGTCCTTTTCGATGTACTTGCGGTACTCGTCAAGGGTCGTTGCGCCGATGCAGTGCAGCTCGCCGCGCGCGAGCATGGGCTTTAAGAGGTTGCCTGCATCCATGCTGCCCTCTGTCTTGCCTGCGCCGACGATGGTGTGCAGCTCATCAATGAACAGGATGATCTGACCGTCGGACTGCTTGATCTCCTCGAGCACCGCCTTCAGGCGCTCCTCGAACTCGCCGCGGTACTTTGCGCCGGCTATAAGCGCGCCCATATCGAGCGAGAATATCGTTTTGTTTTTAAGTCCCTCCGGCACGTCGCCGCGGACGATACGCTGAGCAAGTCCCTCTGCAATAGCGGTTTTGCCGACACCGGGTTCGCCGATGAGCACAGGGTTATTCTTCGTCTTACGCGAAAGAATGCGGATGACGTTTCTTATCTCGGTATCGCGGCCGATAACGGGGTCGAGCTTATTGCTGCGCGCACGCTCGACAAGGTCGGTGCCGTATTTTTTAAGCGCATCATAGCTGTTTTCGGGGTTATCGCCCGTGACGGGGCCCTTTTTGACCTTCGACAGCTCCTCGGTGAATTTTGCCTTGGTTATGCCGTGGCCGTCAAAAATGCGCTTTATTGCCGGTGTGGGGGATGCAAAAATGCCGATCATGACGTGCTCGACGGACAGATACTCATCGCCCAGGCTCTTTGCCGATTTCTCGGCGGCGTTCATAACGCGCTCGGCCTCGCGCGAGAGGTAGATATCATAGTCTCCGGAGACCTTGGGCATGCCCTCAATCGCCGTGTCAAGCTCGGAGAGCACCGCATTGCAGTCAACGCCCATCTTTCCCAGCAGCGACGGGATAAGGCCGCCGTCCTGATCAACGAGGGCATACAGCAGATGCTCGGGGGTAATATACTGATTGTTGTTTTCCATCGCCATGGATTTGGCGGTCTGGATCATTTCAAGTGTCTTTTGGGTGAAGTTCTGTGCATTCATAAAAACACCTTCTTTTTCTTCAAATTAGATCAAAATATCTGTTCTCCTTAACTGGGAGAAGTAACAGGCTTCAATGTCACGGGCGTTAAGCCGTCCGTTGAGATAGCCCTTCATCATGGTGTCAAAAAGTTTGATGTATTCCGCGATCACCTTTGCCAGCTCGTCCGACGAGCAGTCGTGGTTCGGAACGGAAATGGAACGGATGAACTTTCCGTCATACAGCGCATATTTAGGCGGCTCCTGCTCCATCACGGGGCGCAGGTGCGCATCCTCGATGCTCTTCCAGATACGGAAAAATTCCGTCATCGAGCGGATAAGCGATGCCGACTGCGTGCGGAAAATGACCGTCAGCTCGCCGAGACTGTCGTTGTCGCCGCGGTAAAGCTCGACCTCGTATTTCACCGTCGGGCGGTATTTATACTCCAGCGAGGATTTGAGCGACATCGTCATCGTATTCGGCGAAACGAACGGAACAAGCTCGCGCGACGGCGTCATAAGCTGCTCGATAGCAGAGAATATATCGTTTATGCGCCGCTCGGGCGTCACGAGATTCACATGCTCTGCAAGGATCTGATTTATAAGATTTGAGCGATTCGTTCCGAGTCTGTGAGCAAGTCTGTCAACCTCGGCGACCACTTCATCTGAAAGCATTAGGCTATAAAGTGTCTTTTTCATGGCTCCTTCTCTCTTTCACTATGGCTTACGGGCCGTATCCTGAGACCCGACTCTGATATTTTTTCTTTATGAGCTTAATATACTCCTCTCTTTTTAATTTGTCAAGAGTTTTATATAAATATTTTTTCAAATTATATAAAATATATTTTTAATGGCGGAGTATTTTAACTCCGCCATTGTGTATAACATACTTATTTATATATTTCCGCTTCAACGAACAGCCGGCCTTTGCGGCTGACTCCGCCGGAGGCGGAGACCGCCGCCTTTCCGCAGCCGCGCAGCGATATAATGTCGCCGGGCGATATGAGCGCGTCGTTTTTGATGCAAACAGAGTAGTTGAGGCTCGCCGCCCCCTCTGCGATGTGAGACGAAGCCGCCGTGCGCGAAAGTCCGAATATTCCGGCCAGCACCGCGTCAAAGCGCATGCTTTTTACGGAAAACGAGACGCGCTTTACCCTGCGCTCGGGCGCTTTAAGCTCACCGAGCGGCACTGGACATACCTTTACGCCGCATCTGCCGACCTTGTCAAGCCCGTCGGCAACATGGCGCTCGACGCTGTTCATGAGGAATATCACCGCATCCTCGCCGCTGACCCAGATATCGCCGAGCCACTCGCGCTTTATGCCAAGCCCCATCACAGCGCCCATATAGTCGCGGTGCGAAGGCTTCCCGAAATGAGCCTTTGCGCGCAGCACGCTTATGTATTCGGATACATCAAAGCCGTCCTCCTCCATATAAAAAGGCAGGAAGAACGCAGCGCGCCGCTCGCATCCTTCGTTTCCGCCGCACAGCAGCATTTTGCAGTCGGGCGCAGACTTCGCCCAGGCCTCAAGCGCAAACTGCTCTGCCGGGGTCAGGAAAGCCGTGTGCGTGACGCTCGCCGTTTTTTCGCATCGGCGGCACAGATCCTCCGCGCGCCGGATAAGCTCATCGTTTTCCATCAATGTACTCCATGATCCTTTTCATCACTCCGTCAAGCTCGTCGGAAAATTCCTTCACCGACATGCGCAGAACGCCCGAGCGCATGGCAGACAGACGGATGAGCGAGTCGTTCGTGACGACTTTTACAGAATAGTTTTTGCCGATATCGTTTGCAAGACGTTCAATGTACATATCGGCAGTCTCGTTTTCCTTGGTGTAAACCGTGCGTATGCCGCGCGTTTCGCGCTCGCCGGTGTTTCCGGCAACGCGGTAGCCATCGAAAACGAGCACAAGCTCGCAGTCGCACATTGCACGATAGCTGCGCAGCACATCGGAAAGGCGCTCGCGCGCAAGCGAGAGCGAGGCCGCGGCAAGCTCCTTGTATTCCGGCGCACCGAAAATGAAATTATAGCCGTCCACTATGACGTACTCGCGCTTTGACGGTGCAACGGAATACTCCGGCGCTTCGATCGCAGTCTGTGCTTTGGTGTACATTCTGCGGCGCACGGGGCCGAACTCGCGCTCCATGATTGCTTCAAGCTCTTTGTCGTCAATGGAAAAATAGCGCGGCCTGCTGAACTCCTCGGGCGCTTTTTCGCCGCCGAGATCGGGGTTTAGGTGCATATACTTTTCCGTCTCGTTCCATTTGACGACCGTTCCCGCTCCGTGCGAGCAGAAAACGGAATCGGGCGTGTTATCAACATCCGCCTCGTGATCATAGCCGATGCTCTCGACTACCTGCTTTTCGTTATGGCAGGGGTAATATCCTGCCGCCCGGCAAACGATCCTGCCCTTGCCAGAGGTGTAGGATGCAAGAGTCTCGGCATAGCCGTTCATCTCGGAAACGGGCGCAATGCCGGTTATGACGCTGCTGCCCTCGGTGTCGAATTTTCCGCTCATTGCGCGCACGTCGCTTATGGCGCGGCCTATATGCTCCGGCGGAACCTCTATGCGGAAATCATACCACGGCTCGAGCAGCACGCTTTTTGCCTTCATAAGCCCCTGCCGCACGGCGCGATACACGGCCTCGCGGAAATCGCCGCCCTCGGTGTGCTTTACATGCGCCCTGCCGGCTATGAGGCTTATCTTCACATCCGTAAGCGGCGAGCCTGTCAGAACGCCGAGATGCGTTTTTTCCGCAAGGTTTGTCATTATAAGGCTCTGCCAATTGCGGTCAAGCTCGTCCAGGGGACAGCGGCTTTCAAAGCTAAGCCCCGAGCCGCGCTCGGCAGGCTCGATGAGCAGGTGCACCTCGGCATAGTGTCGCAGCGGCTCGAAATGCCCGACGCCGTGCACCGGCTCTGCTATGGTTTCCTTATAGGCAATGCCGCCCGATGCTATGCTCACATCAAGATCAAACCGCTCGCGGATAAGCTCGGTGAGCACCTCGGTCTGCACCTTACCCATTATTTTCACGCTTATCTCACGCAGACGCTCGTTCCACTCGATCTTCAGCTGAGGATCCTCGTCCTCGAGCTGCTTGAGCTGCCTGTAGGCAACAAGCGCGTCTGTACCCTCGGGCAGACCGATGCTGTAGGACATGACCGCTTCGGTCTCCGGCTGCATGCCGTCGCCCTCAAAGCCGAGACCCTGACCGGCATATGTATCGTCAAGCCCCTGCACGGCGACGATGCTGCCGGCGCGTGCCTCCTGCACGGTTTCGTAATTTGCACCGGAATATATGCGCAGCTCCGTGACTGTTTGGCCGTTTACGCTGTCGCGATTATGCAGCGCGCCGCCGGTTATTTTCATGCAGCTGAGGCGTCTGTCGCGCGCATCGCGCATTATCTTATACACTCTTGCGCCGAACTGCTCGGGATACTCCGGGCTGACGGCGTATTTTTCTATAAACTCAACAAGCTCCTGCACGCCCTCAAGCTTAAGCCCAGAGCCGTACAGCACCGGGAAGAGCTTTCTTTCGATCATCAGGCGCGAAATATCGCCGTCGTCGATATCTTCGCCGGACGCGAACTTTTCAAAAAGCTCCTCATCGCACATGGCTATACCCTCGCGAGTCTCCCGCGAAGTGTCCGAAAGGTCGAAGCAGCCCTCCGAAAGCCGCTCGCGCAGGTCGGAGAGTATCCGCTGTCTGTCGCTGCCCGTAAGGTCCATTTTCGTTGCGAAAATGATCGTCGGCACATTGTGCCGCTCAAGCAGCCGCCAGAGCGTTTCGGTGTGCGCCTGAACGCCGTCGGTGCCGGATATGACGAGCAGCGCATAGTCGATAACGTCGAGCGTGCGCTCGGTCTCCGCCGTGAGGTCGGCGTGTCCGGGCGTGTCAAGAAGGCACAGCTCCATATTGTCTGTACGGAGCTGCGCCTGTTTTGAAAACACGGTTATACCGCGCTCGCGCTCGATCTTATGCGTATCGAGCGCAGTGTTGCGATGATCGACCCTGCCGAGCTTTCTTATGCTGCCGCAGGTATACAGCAGCGCCTCGGACAGAGTCGTTTTTCCGGCATCGACATGCGCCAGGATGCCGAGAACAAGCTTTTTCATAGTGTTATCAGTTCGTATTCGCGGCTTCCCACGCCGAGGGCTGCGGCGGCCTCGATGGTGTGTACTCCGTTGCGCGACTCGATGCGCTTTATAAGATCGCCCTTGCCGGGATCGTCGCTTGCGTACACGAGGTCAAGGCAGGCCTGATCGAGCGCTACGGGGTCAAGCGAGGACAGAATGCCGATATCGCCGATCTTGGGATCCTCGGCCACGGCGCAGCAGTCGCAGTCAACGGACATGTTCTTCATTATATTTACAAACGCCATTTTGCCGCCGAAGTGATCGACGATGCTCTTTGCCGCGTCCGCCATGCACTCAAGGAAGCTGTCGTGGTCTGCGTGCCAGTAATCCTCGGTGTTCTTCACGCCGTGGATATACTTTTTGCCGTAGCTTGACGCGATGCCGATCGAGATATTCTTCAGCGCGCCGCCGTAGCCGCCCATCGGGTGGCCTTTGAAGTGCGACAGAACGAGCATGGAATCGTACTCCGGCAGCGTTTTGCCGACATAGTTTTTATCAAGATGCCTGCCGCCGACAACGGGAATGGTCATTTCGCCCTCGGCATCCATGATGTCAACGTCGGCGATCTCGACCCAGCCGTGCAGCTGCATGGTCTTTCTGTGCGCCTCGGTGGTATCTCTTTGTCCGTCATATGCAGTGTTGCATTCTACTATCGTTCCGCCGACGCGGTCAACGGCCGGCTTCATAAAATCGGGGCGCAGGAAGTTCTGGTTGCCCGGCTCGCCGCTGTGCAGCTTCACGGCAACGTTGCCCTTAAGCTCAACGCCCAGCGCTTCGTATGCGCGCACAACGTTTTCCGGACTTACTTCCTTTATGAAATACACTTTTGACTTTTCCATACTGTTTCTCCTTTTCTCAGTTTAACGCACAAATTATATAATATTATTCCCATTTCTTCAATATTAGCTATTCCAATTTTAATAGAAATATAATAAAATACCATCGGTGATATTATGAAAGCAGTTGTGATCGTTCTTATAGTTATCTGCGCCGTGCTGGCGCTTTTTTACGCAGTGAGCATGAAATTTGTGCGCGTGCTCATACTCCGGCAGGATAATTTCCCGACTCCGGAGACGGGCGCAAGCTCATCTTCCCTGCTCGAGCCGACCGGAAAGGCGCTCTGGGCGCACAACATTCCGTACTTCCGGCCCTTCCGCGAACTGCCGTTTGACGAGATAAGCATCGTCTCGGACGACGGGCTTACCCTGCGCGCGGACATGCTGCGCGGCAGCGGCACGGGGAAAACGGTGATCTTTTTCCACGGCTACAAGTCCGAGCCTGCCTGCGATTTTGCGGCAATGTACGATTTTTATAAATCGCTCGGCTGCGACCTCATATATGTCCACATGCGCGCGCACGGAAAAAGCGACGGGACCTACATCGGCTTCGGCGCGCTGGACAGATACGACGTCGTGCAGTGGACAAACAAGGCCGCCGAGCTTTTCCCGGATAACGATATCTATCTGCACGGCATGTCCATGGGCGCGGCGAGCATTCTGCAAAGTGCGGATCTTGACCTTAACAAAAACGTGCGCGGCATTATCGCCGACTGCGGCTATTCCGATCTTAACACGGTGTTCCGCAACCTTGTCGGCAAGCTCTATCACCTGCCGACGATGTTCGTTGACGTTTTTGAATACGTTAATCTCCTCAAGGCCGGCTACGGCTTCAAGGAGGCAAGCTCGGTGCGCAGCGTGAGCGTGACGGAGATACCGCTTCTGTATATCTGCGGCGACTGCGACCGCTATGTTCCAAAGGATATGGCGCTCAGTATATTCAGCGCCTGCAAAAGCGAAAAGAAGCTGCTGCTCGTGCCCGGTGCAGGGCATGCGGCAAGCTACATGTGCGCAAAGGATGAGTATGAAGCTCTTGTAAGAGAATTTATAGGGAGGAAGAATTAATGGGGAACACAAAAAGCGCCGAGAAAAAAGGCATCGGCGCGCTCAACTGGACTCTGCTGCTGGTGATCGGCTTTTCCGCGCAGATAGCATGGGTCATCGAAAACAACTGGTTTGCAAACTTTCTGTATTCCGACTTCGGCGCGCAGCTCGGCGTCGTTACCGCAATGACCATATGCTCGGCAACCGCGACGACGTTTTCCGCACTGTTTTTCGGAACGCTGTCCGACCGCATAGGCTCGCGCAAAAAGCTCATAACCTGGGGCTCGATACTCTGGGGAATTTTCACCATCGCGTTCGGGCTTACGCACTATCTGCGCGACAGCATTTATAACGACGTGATGCTCGTCGGCGTCACCATCGTTGCAGCCGACACCATAATGAGCTTTTTCGGCTCGATGGCAAACGACGCAGGCTACAACGCCTGGTATGCCGACATGATGGACGACTCTAACTCCGGCCAGATCGGCGCCGTCGCGGCAACGCTGCCCGTTATCGGAACGCTCGTCGGCACCCTCGTAGGCGGCATGTTCGTAACGGGGCTTGCGACCGAGGCAAATCCTCAGGCAGGCTATATCATTTTCTTCTCCGTCGCCGGCGGAGTCACCGTCCTCGTGGGCATAGCGTCGTTTTTCCTTCTCAAGGATGCGCCCACGCTCAAGCCCGTTAAGGACGGCGGCTTCTGGCACCAGTTCGGCTCGACGTTCAATTTCAGGCGCTTTGCCGCAAACCGCGAGCTGGCTCTGGTATTTCTCACGCTGTGCATATTCTTCATCGGCTACAACTGCTATTTTATCCACATCATGAACTGGATGAACTACACCCTCGGCTTTACCGACCCCAGTCTCATCCTCGGCATTCCGCTGCTGATAGCCGTTGCGATGTCCATACCGTTTATAAAGATCATAAACAACAAAAAGGTTCCGGCCGTCGCCGCATTCGCGACGATACTCAGCATCCTCGGCTGCCTGTTTGTCTACTTCGTCGTCGGAAATATGCAGAGCTCATTCGACACGGAAAACGCCCTGAACTTTGCCGCCAACTGGCCGTGCTTTGTCGGCATAATCCTTGTCGGTATAGGCTACGTTGTTTTCATGCAGGCAATGACGGTGTGGATGAAGCGCCTGTACCCCGATGAGCACCGCGGTCAGTTTGAAGGCATAAGGATAATGTTCTTCGTGTTCTTCCCGATGATAGCCGGTCCGCTGCTGGCAGACCCGATCTGCCGCGCCTTCGGCGAAAAGGTATATCAGGTCGTCGATAACGGAAACCTAATCTTCGTCACCGCTCAGCGCGCAGGCGAGATGGGCTATGACATAAGCAGCATTGCCGAGGGCTATCTGCCGGTAAACGAGCTGTTTATTGCCGCTGCGTGTGTCACGGCGCTTGCGCTTATCCCTATGAGCATCGCCGCAAAAATATATAAGGAAAGGAATAAATGATGGCTGAAAAACGTTTTGAAAAGGTCTATTCTCAGGGCGCCCTCGAGGGCACGGAGATATGGGTCGATAAAGAGACGGGCGTAAATTATCTCTACCACTACTCCGGCTCCGCCGGCGGACTTACTCCCCTGCTCGACCGCGACGGCAAGCCCGTAATAAGTGCTGTAATTAAATAGCAAAAAGAGAGGCTCAATGAGCCTCTCTTTTATTTCAGCTTTTTCTCCAGCAGGATTAAATTCACATTCGGGATGCCGTTAAAAGCGCAGGGGACGATGTCCGCCTCGCGGTAGCCGATCTTTGCGTAAAGCCTGCGCGCCGCCGAGTTTATGGCGTTGGTATCGATGCGCAGCACCGTGCAGTGCCGCGAGAGCGCGTATTTTTCGTAAAACTCAACGAACCTGCTACCTACGCCGCGCCCCGAGCAATTCGGATCGACAACAAGCGTGTGCAGAACGCACACCTCGTCATCCCCGGCCTCGAAGCTCCAGTTTGCGCCCTTGTACACATCGACCTGGGTCTTGTTGATTATCGCGGCTGCCTTTATTATTCCGTCTTCCTCAAAAACGAACATGTCGCGGCGGCGTATAGCCTCCTCGGCAGTAGCACGCACAGGGTAAATTCCGCTTATCCAGCCGATCTTCGCTTTGCCGCTTTCCTCGGCGGCGTGGATGTTGTCATAAATTTTCTCTATCGCGTCAAGGTCAACGGGTCTTGCTTCTCTTATCACTGTTTTTCCATGTCTCCTAAAATTTTATATATCATTTGCGCTACGCCGTGCTCGTCGTTCGACGCGCACACGGCGTCGGAGGCCGCGATACATGCCTCGGTCGCGTTTTCCATTGCAACGCCGAGGCCGGCAAACGATAGCATGTCCGCGTCGTTATCGCCGTTTCCGAACGCTGCGACGCACTGCGCCGGAACGGAAAGCAGCTCGCACAGCCGCATGAGCGACGCGCCCTTGCCTGCCTCCGCGGCGGCGATCTCGATAAGCCGGGGCGACGAGCTTGTTATGTAAGCGTTTTTGAGCCGGAGCGCCGCTTCCCAAAGCTCGGCTCTGTGGCCGCTTGACGCGCACAAAACGTCAACGCTGTCAAGCCTTCCGGCATTCTCGCGCATAAAGCCTGGCATATCATCGACCGGCAGACGCGTTGTTTTGACATACTCAAGATACGCCGCAGAGCAGCCGAAGCGCATCGGATCGGCCATATACCGTGCATCGCAATACGCCTGCCCATCGATAAAACATTCAAGCAGCTCATTGCCGAAAAGCTCGAGAATGCCTTGGATCGTGTCCGGGTGCAGGGTAAGGCTCACTATGCGCTCGCCGCCCGGATTTTTAGTAACGGCGGCGCCGTTTGAGGTTATGGCATAGCGTATTCCGCCGATCTCCGCAACAGTCTTCGGCAGCGAGTTAAACGCCCTGCCCGAGGCTATGACGACCTCGATTCCGGAGCTTATCGCCGCTTCTATCGCCTCGCGCGTTTTGTCCGCAAGGTTTCCGTCGCTGCAAAGCGTCGTATCGTCAAGGTCGAGCGCGATAAGCCGTATATCTTTAAACCTTACCATATCAGTAAACTATTCTCACGCGGCGCGGCAGCATCTCGAGCGCATGGCGGCTGCCTCCGACGCACTTTTCCCCGTCGAGCGCCCATGCGAGTTTTTTCATACATTCGACCTCTATTCTGTCGGTGCGGCAGAACGAGATAAGCTCGTTATTGAGATTCTGCTCGCGCAGCGCCGCTATCGTGGACTGAAGCTCGGCAGGCGAGTTCGGGCGGCGGATCAGCAGCACCTCGAACAGACCGTCGTCGGCAACGACCTTCTGCCCGAAGAAGTCGAGCGCACCGGCAAGCGCGCTTGAGGACGCGACGACGCCGAATACGAACTCGCCCTCCTGAGTTTGGTCGTTGATCGTTATGCGCAGATGCTCGCTTTGCAGCTTGGCAAGATCCTTTATGCCGTCGAGCACATAGGCATAAAAGCCCATCTTGTTTTTAAGACGCTGCGGCGTTGTGTACGGCAGCCATGTGAATGCGCCGAAATCGGCGGCGTTTATGAAAAACTTATCGCCGAGTCTGCCGACGTCAACGCGGTGTTCCCTGCCGGAAACGATCTTCTTGGCTGTTTTCACCGTGTCGCAGCTTATGCCGTGGAACTCGGCAAAATCGTTGGTGCTTCCCGACGGCATATAGCCGATGGGGATATCCAATCCGGCGGCTATCATGCCGGATATCGTCTCGTTTATCGTACCGTCGCCGCCCGAGCAGCAGATCATGTCATAGTCCCTGCCGTATGCCTTGACGTACTCTGTCGCGTCTCCGCGGCCGCGCGTCGGATAAAAGCTCACGCGGTAGCCTGCGTCCATGAATATGCCCGTGACCTCGGCCAGATGGCGCATCATCTCGCCCTTTCCGGCAACGGGGTTTATTACGAGCATCATGTTTTTCTCTGCGCCCGGCATGCTGCGCGCAGGCTCTGTCACAGGCTCCGCCATCGTGTCCGAGCGCTCGGCGTCAAAGCGGCGGTACTCCTCGCACACGGTGTCGTAAATAGTTTTTGCCGCCTCGAAGGGGAAATCGTTTTCCCTTCTGCGCACCATCTCCATGGGATCGACCGCGCCGCTTAAGCATGTATCGACGAGGTTCACAACGCCCGAGGCCGTGTCGGCAACAAGGGCATACGCATTCTCGGTCATAAACTTGATATTTCGGCTTTCGCAGCCGGGGACGGCGTCGATAAACAGTATCGGCAGCCGCTTCATAACGGCCTCCGTGGTGCTCAGGCCGCCGGCCTTTGTTATGATGAGGTCGGCCGCGTCCATGTACATGCTCATTTTGTCCGTAAAGCCGCAGATCTTTATGCGCATATCGTCGCCTGCGAGAAATTGCAGATCCTTTTCCAGCTGGCGATTGCTGCCGCAGATGATAACAAGGCTGTCGTTTTCGTCCATTATCTCGCCTATGCGCATGGCAATGCTGCGTATCGGGCCGCAGCCCATGCTTCCGCAGCAAAGCAGCAGAACTCTGCCCTCCTCGCCCATGCCAAGGGCGCGGCGCGCGGCCTTTTTATCACTTTTTTGGCAAAACTCCTCGCGCACGGGAATACCCGAGGCGACGATCCTGCTTGCCGGCAGGCCCTGGCTGACGAATTCTTCGCGCAGCTTCTCGTGCGGAATGAAATACCTGTCGGCAACTATCTCCGAAACGCCGGGACTGCATGTGTAGTCGGTCGCGACGAAAAAGCTCGGTATGTTTATCTCGCGGCTGACGCGCAGCTCGGTCATCATCATCGCGGCAAAAACGTGCACGCTTATCACAACGTCGTAGCTTCCGGAAAACAGCACCTTGCACAGCTCGTCTGCGCCCTTTGCGTTCTGCTCGTACAGGCGGTTCTGCGGCAGCATCTCGCTGATGCGGTAGCCCGCTCCGTAGAGCTTGGGAGTGTATTTATACGCAAGCTCGTGGCCGCGGCTGATAAACTCCGCGCGAGCCTTCGGCAGAAAATCAAGCGCATTCACTATGTCGCATTCGCAGCCCATTTTTTCAAAATAAGTGCATATCGCGGAAGCTGCGCTGTTATGTCCGCCGCCGGTGTTGCAGCTTAATATAAGTACCTTCACTGTGCAGTTGCCCTCCTTTTTCTGCGCTGCTCGAGCAGCACCAGTCTCGGCCTGTTGTATCTTTGAATTATCATAAACGGAACATTGCCCAAAATGTTATAGACCAGCCAGAACACGACCGCCCAGCCGCCGCGCCAGAACGAAAATATGCCGAGCGACAAAACGATCAGCCAAAAGTGGACGCATTCCGCAACGCAGGTCTCGGCAATGAGCACGCCCATGCCCTGCTCGCGGCTCTGCTTTGTCATTTTCTTTTTCACCATATCCGGCATGATGCGGCTCATGTCGGGCAAGAAGTCCTTCCAGCGCTTTATGCCGAGCTTTTCATAGACCTTGCCGCCCTTTTCCCACTCCGCCGCGCGGTACGGGAACCTTTCCGCCGAAAACCACGCTCGCGGCAGCGCCTGGCCGATGAAATGCGACAGAATACCCAAAGCCGCTATATACAGCAGCGCATAGAGAAATTTCATTTCGTCCCTCCGAGAATTTTAACATATCTTGCAGTGTAAACTATAAGGCTCAGCACGATCAGTCCCGCGCAGACCACCGTGCAGCCGATTGAGACCGCCTGCGGCAGATACGGCATGATAACGTGCAGCATCATGACGGCATAGATAACGCCCGTACACAGCTTGCCCACCCAGATCGCGCTGTTTACCGTGTCGGTCTTTTTAAGGACATACCAGCCCATGACAAGCATGATTATCTCCTTGACGACGTGAAGCCCCAGCAGCCACCACATCGCAGGATAGCGCATCGCAACGCACAGCATCATCGCGCACTGCGTGAGCTTATCGGCGACCGGGTCGAGCACCTTGCCGAGATCGGTCACCATGTTATACCTGCGCGCGATGCGCCCGTCGAGGATATCGCTCAGGCCGCTGACGGCAAGCGTTATAAGCGCCGCGGTGAACTCCTCGTGCACATACAGCACGATGAAAACCGGTATAAGCAGCAGGCGGAAATAGCTCAGAAGGTTCGGTATCGAAAACGCTTCCTCGCGTATCTGCTTTCCTATGTCTCTCTTATTCTCTTCGTTTGACATATACTCACCATCTCAAAATATATAGTACCTTAATATTTTATAGGCATTTTAAAATTCCGTCAAGTTATTGGCAATACACACCTTGGTGCAAGTGTCCAATAACTTACCGAACTTCTCAGAAAATTTACAATTTATTAATTACTATGCCACGCGAAATCCGTATAATACCGAGGGCTCGTTTGGGCCTGTACTACATAAGGGGGCATTTTTATGAATAATTCATACGATGTTGCAATAATCGGATGCGGAACCGCCGGCATTTTCGCAGGCTACGAGCTTATCGCCCGTCATCCGGAGCTTAAGATCTGCGTACTCGACCAGGGCGGAGATATCTATTCAAGACACTGCCCCATCGTCGCAGGCAAGGTCAAGGAGTGCATCCATTGCAGCGTATGCGACACCATGTGCGGCTTCGGCGGCGCAGGCGCATTTTCCGACGGCAAGTATAACTTCACAACGCAGTTCGGCGGCTGGCTGACCGATTTCATGGACGATGACGAGGTCATGGAGCTTATAAACTACGTAGATACCGTCAACATGAAATACGGCGCGACCGACAAGACCTTCTCCACCAATACGCCCGAGGCGAGAGCGCTCGAGCGCGAGGCTCTCAAATACGACCTTCACCTGCTTCAGGCAAAGGTCAAGCATCTCGGAACAGAAAACAATCTGCGCATCCTCCAGAACATGTACGAGGATCTGTGCAAGGTAATAGAATATCGCTTCCGCACCGAGGTTTGCAGCATAGACCGCGACGGCGACGGCTACTCGCTGGGCCTCAAAAAGGGCGACGACATAAAATGCCGCTATCTCATAGTTGCGCCCGGCAGAAGCGGCGCCGAGTGGTTCTCCGAGCAATGCCGCAAGCTTGGCGTGAAGCTTATAAACAACCAGGTCGATGTCGGTGTGCGCGTCGAGCTTCCGGCGACCGTGTTTGAGCATATCACCGACGTTGTGTACGAATCCAAGCTCATCTATCGCACAAAGCAGTACGGCGACAAGGTCCGCACCTTCTGCATGAATCCCTACGGCCACGTCGTTGCCGAAAACGTAGAGGGCATCAACACCGTAAACGGCCATTCCTACTCAGATCCCGCTCTGCGCAGCGAAAACACAAACTTCGCGCTTCTGGTATCAAACCGCTTCACCGAGCCGTTTGATCAGCCCTACCGCTACGGCAAGCACATCGCCTCGCTCAGCAACATGCTCTCCGGCGGCGTCCTGGTACAGCGCTTCGGCGATCTTGTTAAGGGCGTGCGCACGAACGAGCACCGTCTGGCGCAGTCCTACACCCGTCCGACGCTCACCGCGGCCGTTCCCGGCGACCTGAGCCTCGCTCTTCCGAAGAGGCAGCTTGACTGATTTAACCAACTTTTTAGTCGGTGTTTTTCACGGGTTTGTTTTCGGGGCCGTGATTGCGCTGTGCGGATGTTATTACGGCATCCATTGCGGCCGAAATGCTGACAGCGTCGGGATTGCGACAACCAAAGCGGTTGTCAGCGCGATTGTATGGATGATTGTGATGACCGGCATCATCACTTGGATATGTGAGGCGATCGGCATATGACACAAGACATTTCAATCCGTGCGCAAAATGTGACGGTCGGTTATGATCATTTCGTCTTATTAGATGACATCAGTTTTACCGTCAACACACATGACATTTTCATTATCATGGGTGCCAGCGGCGGCGGCAAAAGCAGTTTGCTGCGCGTCTTGACCGGATTAATGC
>ERZ779737.1014-NODE-1014-length-23501-cov-4.069863_pt1 | contig 23501 bp, 20 predicted proteins | sample MGYA00511889_ERZ779737 | MGnify/ENA primary metagenome ERZ779737 (study PRJEB29588, sample SAMEA2163575) | human gut metagenome | biome: human gut; feature: human-associated habitat; material: faeces | place: Denmark | collected 2008/2010 ... | reverse complement strand
CAGACGAAAAGGTCGCCCTCGGACACCTGATTGCTGTCTATTTTTATGTCTTTTACCTCTGTATCTTTATCGATTTTCCATTCCAAAACGTTTACGCCTTTGAGCAATTCGGATATTTTCATATCTACCTCCGAAGTAGTTTTTCCACTATGTTAGTAGTATTAAAACCCTGTTGTCAATAGGCTCGCAAAAGTAGACCAAAACCGATTTTATGTGACAAAAAGCACAGTATTTCTCTTGTCGACAATTGCTCCGTTTAGGGGAAATTGTTCCGTTACGATATCGCCCTCGCCGTCCGTTTCATAGTGCAATCCGAGTGCCTTTACCTGCTTTATCGCATCGGCAAGACTCATACCCGTAAAATCCGGAAGCGAGAAAGGGTCGCCTATTATTTCCGCGTCCTTTTCGCTGTATGAAGGCTCGATTTTAAGATAATCGAAAATACCTTGAAACACCTGTCCCACAAGCGGCGCGGCGACTAAACTTCCGTAATAAATTCCGCCTTGAGGTTCGTCAACAACGAGCAATACGGCAATATCCGCGCCCTCCGTCGTGGAAAAACCCAAAAAGGAAGAAATATATTTCCCCTGCGCTATAGAACCGTTTTCATATTTTTGCGCCGTGCCCGTCTTGCCTATTATGCTGTAACCGGGACAATACGCGCCCTTTCCGCTACCGCCTTCGACAACCGCTTTGAGAAGCTGTCTCATCGTTTCGCTCGCAGAAGAAGAAAGCACCTGCTCGGATGCGAAATCTCCTTTTAGCAACACGTCGTTTCCGTAAACGGAATCTGTGGCTTTTTCGGCGATATACGGCTTTACCGTATATCCCCCGTTGACCACGCAGGATGTTGCCGTGATGAGCTCGATTGGCGAAACGGCTATCGCCTGACCAAAGCCTATACGCGCGAGGTCGACGTTTTTGACTGCCGACTCCTTTATCGTGATTGCCTTTGTTTCGCCATACAGGTCTATGCCCGTTTTCGACGTCAAGCCGAAAGCGTCGAGATATTGATAAAACTTTTCCACACCGACTCTCAACGCGCTTTCCATAAACACAACGTTACAGCTTTGCGCCACGCCCTCGGCAAACGTTATCGAACCGTGCCCTTTTGTCTTCCAGCACTTTATCTTCTGACCGTCCACCATATTGTAACCGGGACAGTAAAAAGTTGTATTAGGAGTTAAGACTCCTTCGTTCAATGCGGCGGCGGCGGTCAATATCTTAAAGGTGGAACCGGGTTCGTATACGTTTGAAACTATCTGCGACTTGGAATAAGAAAACAGCGTCGTAACGTCGTCGCGCGGTATGTTGTTAAGGTCGAAGGAAGGAGCCTCCGCCAGAGCGAGCACCTCGCCCGTCTTATAATTCATAACTATACAGCTTACGTTTTTCGGGTTATAAGTTTCCACCGCTTTCTGAACGGCGGCGGCCGCTATGCGCTGAATATAATAATCAAGCGTCGTAGTAAGGTTCATTCCCTTTACTGACGGAACGTAATAACTCTCCTCCGCCCCTATCGGTCTGCCCACAAGGTCGGTTTCGGTGAGTATCTGCCCGTTTACCCCCTTTAAATAGCTTTCGTAATAAGCCTCGAGCCCCGTTTGACCCACACCGTCGGAGGAGGTAAAGCCCAAAAGCTGAGTCATAAAATCGCCGTATGGATAATAGCGGTTGTTGTCTTCCGCATAATAAATTCCGCTTAGACCCGTCGCGTAAATCGCATTCATCTGTTCCTTTGTGACTCCGTGCGAAATAGTGACTTCCGACGCTTTTTTCGTCACCTTTTCGTAAACTTTGTCATAGTCAAGTCCCAAAATCTGCGACAGAGCGGAAGCCACTTTTTCCTTTTCCTTTACCGCAGTGGGACGAACGTATATCGAATACAGCGTCGACGTATCGGCAAGAACTATTCCGTTTCGGTCAAGTATCTGCCCCCTCGGAGCCTCGAGAGGAACGTCTCGAAGCCACTGAGATATCGCTTTTGCCTTTAAATCTTCCGATTGCACTATCATAACGAAAAACAGCTTTGCAAAAACTGCGACAAACAACACGCAGAAAGCCAAAAACAAAATCCATACCCTCTTGTTGGGCAAATAATTTTTTTTGACTCTTTCTGAGTTTCTTTCCGACGATGACCCGTCGCCTCTGTTTTTAAACCCTTTAAAACCCATAAAACACCTCGGAATATTTTATTATCCGACTTTAGGTTTATACCGAGCTTTTGAGCCCGCGCTGTCTCAAAAATGTTTTGCTTTAAAAAAGTTAACATTAACGTGTAAAAAATGCTTGAAAAGAAAAATTATGTAAATTCAATAAATTGATAAAAGCGAAAACCTCCGAAAATTCGGAGGTCTGCGCTTATATGTAAATTTAATTTGATTCTGTTTTAGCGTTCCGCATCAGCGGCTACCTTTAGCGGAACAAAACTTTTGAAGGCTTTTTAAAACTGCTTCTTTAATTTTTTCTGTTATAGTCTTGCTTTTACGACTGTTGGCTTTTTACTTAAAAACTGCCGTCAACGATGTATGTCTCAATCTAACTTTTAAGCGAATCGCACAGTCTGTCAAACCAGTTACTGTTTACGGCGTATCCGTAATCGGAATGCGCATAATTTGCGGAAGCGTCCACGTTGTCGAGTCTTATGGACGTAGCTCCGCTTCCCGTCGCCACGGAAACGGCGCCCGCGTTAATGCCCGTCGCGTTTACTATTATGAGAGTAGCCACCAAAACGATGACCGCTATGTATACCGCAAGAATGACTTTGCCCTTTACGTTTTTGACTCTTCCGCTTTTGGATTTTGCTCTGTTTATTCCCAAAGCTCTTTGAGGAGCCGTAGCTCTAAGGCTTCTTTCTCTCGGAGCGTTGTATGCCAATCTGTCGTATAACATATTCGCGCCCTGGTCGGAATACTGAGCCTGAGCTTCCCTTCTCATACTGTCGAGACGGGTATCGTAGTTGCCGTATCCCTCGTCGGCATAACGGTAATCGGCATAACCCTCTCTGCTTACAGCGTAATCCGCTTGAGGCTGCCCATATCCGCCCCTTTGATAATCGGCATTATATTCTCTTTGATATCCTGCGCCGTAATTATCCTGTGCGCCCTCTCTGTAAAGCGGGTGCGTGCAGTTTGAATAAATCGGGTCGCCCGCGCCAAAGAAATTGATTTCCCTTTGCTCTCTCGGTTCTTCCGGTTTAGTTTCCGCATAATAGCTGTCGGAATATCTCGATTCATAATCGGCATAACGGTCCATACCGCGGCTGTCGCTTCTTTGCATAGGTTCCGACATAGACGAAACTCTGTCGGAATATCCTCTCGAATAATCCGCTCTTTGATAATTATAGCCGTCCCTGTATGCGTCCTGCCTGAAATTTAAACGAGAGTCCGTCGAGGTGAAATCTTGTTGTCTAAATTCAGAATTCCGCCTTGTCTGAACAGGCTCGTGTATAACGTCTTGAAATGTTAACGACATAGCTCAATCTCTCCTTTAAATTTTTTCAGACTCGCTGTGCAATTCTGAGTTTTGCACTTTCCGCACGAGAATTGTTTTTCAATTCTTCTTCCGATGCAGTGATAGGTTTTTTATTTAGTATTTTTATTTCACGGACTTTCCCGCATACGCATTTCGGCAAGCTTTTATCGCATATACAGTCCGTCTCAAGCTCCTTAAAGCAATTCTTGACTATTCTGTCCTCCAAGGAATGGAAAGTTATTATCACAGCTCTTCCGCCCTTTTTAAGACGCTTACAGAGCGTCTCTACGGTATCGTAGAGTTTGTCCAACTCTCCGTTAACCTCAATCCGAATCGCTTGAAAGGTTCTCTTTGCGGGATGACCGCCTTTCCACCTTACCGACGGCGGATAACACTCTTCAGCAATCTTGGCAAGCTGCCCCGTCGTCCTTATGCTTTGCTTTTCTCTGACTTTGGCTATCCTTTCGGCAATCTTTTTTCCATACCGCTCCTCGCCGTATTCAAAAAGAATTTTTTCAAGCTTAGCCACCGAATATTCGTTGACCACGTTGAACGCCGTCAGATATTGGTCGCGGTTCATTCTCATGTCCAAAGGCGCGTCGTGAATGTAGGAAAATCCTCTCTCTTTGTTGTCTATCTGATAGCTCGATACCCCGAGGTCAAGAATGAATCCGTCGAGAGCGTCCACCTTAAGACTGTCCAAAATCTTAGCCGCGTTTTTGAAATCGTCGTGAACAAAAGATATTTTGTCTTTATAATCTTTAAGTCTGTCCGCTGCGAACATAATCGCTTCGGCGTCTTTGTCCACGCAAATGAGCCTGCCGCCGTCTAATTTTTTTACTATCTCAAGCGAGTGTCCTCCGCCCCCGAGCGTGCCGTCGAAATAAATTCCGTCAGGCTTGACGTCGAGACCCGTTATACACTCGTTAAGCATAACCGGTTTGTGATTAAAGTCCATAACTCTTCAGTTTTGCAATCATTGCACTGAGATTGCCCTTTTCCAAAACGGAGAATTTGCGTTCCCACGTTTCGGCTGCCCATATCTCGGCATAATCGAATTTTCCGACAAAGACGAGGTCTTTATCAATCTGAGCCATTTTTTTCAAATCGGAAGGAAGAGTAATTCTTCCCTGACCGTCTTCTTTGACTTCATAAGTATGGCTCAGCAAAAAGGTCGTTGGATTTTGGGCGTCCGTATCGAAAACGGATATATTCGCCCTGGAGCGTTCCATCATTTCTTTTGCTCTTTGTTCGGGCAAAAGCAGGATACAATCGTTATCGGCAGGAACAAAATATAAAGGAGCCGTTAAAACTTCTTTAAACTTTGCCGGAATTCTCGTCCTGTTTTTGTCGTCAACACTGTGACGCACATATCCCGTTAATATACCTGCCATGCAATACGCTCCTTTTTGGTATGATAAATCTATCATTTTTCTGACCACCTGTCAAGCGGTTTAAGAAAAAAACGCTATATCCCTTTATTCATAAGGTTTATAGCGTTTTAATAAATTCATTTTTTTGATTATTTTAATATACAAGTAAACTTTATTCATTTACTTGTTAACTTTAATCGTTAATTTGTTAACTTTAATAAAATTTGTGCTTAACGATAAGCTTTTTTTGGAGGAAAATAAGCCGTTTTTAAGCCTCAAAATGCCTTAAAAAACTAAATTTTTTTAATAAGTGGTCAAAAATTTTATTAAAATTTTAAAATCAAAACAAATTTTGTTTTGCAATTTTGTCAATATTTTGAAATCAATACAAAAAAGAAAATCGCTCAAAAATCTCTGTTTTGCCGATAAAATGCTTTAAAAGCAAAAAAGTTATAACAAATTTTGTTTGAAAATAAAATTTCAGATACAATCTTTAAGTTTGTTTGCAACAACAAATTTACCTATATATACCTATATATATGTAAACATTTAAATTGTATATTCATATTATATAATATATATAGGAGGTAAAATAATGTCTTTTTGCAACTGTTCCAACAACGATAAAATACCGGGCAACATCGTGGGAAATCCTTTATACGGACTCTGTGAAAAAGCTCTGATTCAGGTTAACCGCGTATTCGACGCCTGTATGACTCAGCAAAGCAACGAACAGGTAACTCTGCCTCTGACCGCGTCATCCGGTTCCATAAGCGCAAATAAACCGCTCACCCTTATCAGTGCGGTGTCAAGCTCGTCAAAGGGAGTACTTAGCGGAGTTACCGTCACACCGCTCCAGGACAGACAAGGCTGTTCAAGAGTGCAAGCCACCGTAACTATACCTATCGAGGTCATATATGCCGATTCTACCGGCGCAACGTATAAAGCCACTTCTTCATACGCTCAAACGCTTGACGTCGTTTTAAACGTTCCCGACAACTCGGTAATCCCCGTAGAACTCGACTCAACCGTAAATTTCGTGGCGCTCAACGGCACATATCAGGAAACCGACACGTTCGTAGTTACCGCTTGCTCGACAATCATTTTAAAAGTCGTGGCGGAAGTGGAATTGCTTATTCCCACCTACGGCTATCCGCAAATTCCGTCCTGCCAACCCTATTCTCAGGAAGTTTGCGCGGGTGTATTCGACCTACCCCTCTTCCCGAGTTCAAACAACTTCGGTTGTAACAACAACTAAAATACGTCGATAAAAAAACTCTGAATTTATAAACGTCGCCGCAATTAAAATACTTTATTTAAATGCGGCGGCAGAAAACTTAAGTGAGCGTATAAAAACGCAAGCTTTTTAGGGGGATTATAAATACAACAAAAACAAGACGAATACAGGATAAATACATTAACACGGTGGCAAAATTTTTGCCACCGTGTTTTAATCGGACTTCCCGCCGAAGCCGTTATGAAATTTAATTCATATTTTATAAGCTTTAGTTATAGAATAAAAAATTGTCCTTCTGATTGTCCCTCTGTTTAGACTAATATCGAAAGTTTTTTAAATCTTCAAAATTTTTAAACCATATTATTTTATATCGGTTGTTAAGTTTATATCTTTATGATAAACTAAACGTATGAAAGTTTTTGCAATAAGCGACCTACACCTGTCAACGTCCGTTTCAAAACCCATGGACGTCTTCGGCGACGGTTGGGTTGACCACTTTGAAAAAATAAAAGCCGATTGGCAGAGCAAGGTGTCAAAAGACGACCTTGTTTTACTCGGCGGCGATATTTCTTGGGCGTCAAACCTTGACGAGGCGGAGTCCGACTTTGAATTGCTTAAACAACTCAGCGGCACCAAAGTCGTTTGCAAGGGAAATCATGACTATTGGTGGAGCACTCTCACCAAAATAAGCAACCGTTTCCCCTATATAAATTTCATTCAGAACAACTGTTTTGTTTTTAAAAATTATATAATCGTAGGCACAAGAGGCTGGAACATAATCAACGATTCTTCAACTGAAGAAGACAAAAAAATTTACGAACACGAACTTTTCAGATTAGAGCTTTCCCTGCGTTCCGCAAAGGCGGTGCAACGTGGTGAAAAAATAATCGCACTTTTACATTTCCCCCCTTTCGATGCGGATTTCAAAGAGAGCGAAGCCACAAAAATGCTTGAAAGCTATGGGGTAACCAAAGCCCTTTACGGTCACCTTCACGGTAAAAACGTCAGAGTTATCCCCAAAATGACGAAAAACGGCGTCGAATACATTCTGACGTCCTGCGACCTGATAGACTATAAATTAGTTGAGGTGGATTCAAATGATTAAAAAGGCAAAATTTATTACCTCGGTTGCCGACAAATCCAAAATTTATGAAACAAATGCACCCGAATTCGCTTTTGCCGGGAAATCCAATGTGGGTAAATCAAGTCTTATAAATTATCTGACCGGGCAAAGCAAACTCGCCAAAACCTCAAGCGAACCGGGACGCACTCGTCTTTTAAATTATTTTGAAATAAACGACGGGCAATTTTATTTTGTCGACCTGCCCGGATACGGATACGCAAAAGTTTCTAAAGAGGAAAAAATAAAATGGGGAGACTTAATCGAAACCTACCTTAAAACGTCTGAAAATCTTAAAAACGTTTTCGTGCTCTTAGATATAAGGCATGAACCTTCCGCCGACGACTTACTACTTATAAGCTTTTTATTTACCCTCAATATTCCGTTCACGATTATCGCTACCAAAGCAGATAAACTCAGTAAAATGCAAACAAGAAAAGCCGTTGCGATGCTTTCTGCCGAAACAAAAGTCGGAGCGGACAATATTATAGTTACATCCGTCACACAAAAAAAAGGCAGAGAGGAAGTGGAAAAGAGGATAGGTCAGTTTACAGAGTGATTCCCGAAAATCGGTTCGACCGCTTTTGTTATCGGAAAAAGGCTGAAATTTTTTTCGATAAAATATCTTCGTTAAAAAATATATACTTCCCTATTTCAGCTTTTGCTCACGACAACGGAATATTAACTTTGCTCTTGTTAAAACAAACTCGATTTTAAATTTCTCTTTGTTGCGCTTTAGTCTATTGCTTTTCTCATTTTATAAGATGATATAATCATTTTAATTACACTTGCCGTATTTAATACAATGCCGTATTTAACACAAAAAACCGCGGAAACCTCGGTTTTTATGTTAAAACAAATATAGATAACAAAATTATTTGATTATTGCAAGGTCAAAAACTTCCCCCACGTTCTTAACGAGATTTACCTTTACCTCATCTAAAATACATTCCGGAATTTCGGATAAGTCTTTTTTGTTTTCATAAGGCACTATTACTTCGTAAATATGCGCCCTGTGCGATGCCAACAATTTTTCTTTAAGTCCGCCGATTGGGAGCACTTTTCCCCGCAGCGTAATCTCACCCGTCATCGATATGTCGTTTCTGACCTTTTTACCGCAAAGCGCGGAGTATATCGCCGTCGCAAGAGTGATACCTGCCGAAGGTCCGTCTTTAGGCGTCGCTCCCTCGGGAATGTGAACGTGTATATCCTTGGTTTTGAACAGCTCAGGGTCAATGTTAAGCTCCGCCGTATGACTCTTTAAATAGCTAATCGCCGCTGTTGCCGACTCTTTTAACACGTCGCCAAGCGAACCTGTCAAAAGAATTTCTCCTTTGCCGTCCATCAAAGAAACTTCTATATCGAGCAATGTTCCGCCGTATTGGGTCCAGGCAAGACCTGTCGCGATACCAACCTCGCTCTGTTCGATTTTTTTGTTTTTGGAATACTTTGGATTGCCCAAAAACTCGGTGAGATTATCCAAAGTCACCGATACCGTTTCCACACCCGTTTCGACAATCTTTCGGCATATCCTTCGCATAATCTGAGCAATACACTTTTCAAGCTGTCTGACTCCCGCTTCAAGAGTATAACTGTCGATGACTTCCTCGATTACGCCCTCGCCTATCTGAGCCTGTTCGGCTTTAAGTCCGCAGTTTTCAAGTTGTTTTTTGATAAGGTGGCGTTTTGCTATCTCGAATTTTTCCTGCGAGGTATAGCCGCTCATTTCAATGACTTCCATTCTGTCGAGGAGCGGAAGAGGAATCGTATCCATTGCGTTTGCCGTAGTGATAAAAATGACGTCCTTTAAATCAAAAGGTATTTCGAGATAATTATCTCTGAACGTGTTGTTCATTTCCGGGTCAAGCACTTCAAGCAAAGCCGCAGACGGGTCTCCGCGGTAGTCTTTAGCAAGTTTATCCACTTCGTCAAGCAAAAAAACGGGATTCATCGTTCCGCTCTGCTTTATGGTGCTGACTATCCTGCCCGGCATGGCTCCTATATAAGTTTTTCTGTGCCCTCTTATCTCTGCCTCGTCGTGCACACCGCCCAGACTCATTCTGACGTATGCACGGTCAAGACTGTCGGCAATCGATTTTACAATCGTCGTTTTACCTACTCCGGGAGGACCGACAAAACACAGGATTGGTTCTTTGTGATTCTTGCTCATCGAATGCACAGCCAAAAACTCTAATATCCTGTCTTTTATCTTCTCAAGTCCGAAATGGTCACGGTCCAAAATTTCCTTTGCCTGTTTTAAATCGGTGCTGTCTTCGGTATACACTCCCCATGGCAGGTCGATAACGAAATCAAGATACGTCCTCAAAAGGGTGTATTCCGCAGACGACTGCGACATTTGCGAAAGGCGTTCGGAATCCTTCAAAAGTTTTTGAATATGTTCTTCCGCTATGGGCAGGGCTTTGATTTTTTCGTCGAGAGCCGCACTCTCTTCTCCAACACCGAGTTCCTTTTGAATGACCCGCATTTTTTCTCTTAAATACGATTCTCTTTGGGCAGCTTCGAACGAGCTCCTTATTTTAAGGTTTATTCTTCTGTCCACTTTGGCGATTTCAATTTCCTTGTTGATGAATACGAGGATATTTTCGTAAATCGAAACCAAAGAAGGCTCGCTGAGCTGATTTAAGGCCTCTTCATACGGCATATGAGCGCAAGTTTGCATGGCAAGGTCGTATGCCGACAATTTCTCGATGTCCGCATCGAATTCCACTTCAGCCATAAAGGTATCCTCTTTTAAAGCCCTGTTTGACAGTATATCAACAAGCCTTTGCTGCAAGAGCCTTACGTCAACCGCATCGAGGTCTTTTTCGATAAAAGGCTCGACTTCCGCCTCGTCGTAAGAGTCACCTCTGACCACGTTTTTTACGACAACTCTTCTTATTCCGCTTGCGAAAATATTGTAGATTCCGTTTTCCTCTACAAGGTCGTATACTGTTGCAAGTACACCGACGCTATAATATACGGGCGCCTTTTTGACGTCTTTTAAATCATAATTTAATTGCGGAACAAGCAAAATATTTTTTCCGTTCGCAAAAGCCACTTTACTTGCGCTGATGGATTTCTTCCTTGCAAGTGAAAGTTTAGTAATTTGGTCCGGGAAAATAACCATCCTGCGAAGTGGCAGGATGGGATAAATCGAATTATTCATAATACCTCGTATACAGTATATGCTTTTGCGGGCTAAACTCTAAGAATTTATGTCGCAAAATTATTCCTTAAACGATTTTAAGCGATTTTTCTTTCGATAATGGGTTTCCCCTGTTTTTTGATAACGGCATCGTTAATCGTAACGGAAACAATAGATTTGTCCGACGGAATTTCATACATGAGGTCAAGCAAAGTATCTTCCAAAATCGCCCTTAAACCTCTTGCGCCGGTATCCAGCTCAATGGCTCGCTTTGCCACCGCTTTGAGTGCGGATTGGTCGAATTTTAAATCGACGTTGTCAAGCTTAAACTGTTTTTGATACTGTTTCGTCAGTGCGTTTTTCGGCTCGCTCAAAATTTTGACCAAAGCGTCTTCATCGAGAGCGTTGAGCCCCACCACAACGGGAATACGCCCGACAAACTCGGGTATAAGTCCGAATTTAATGAGGTCAATCGGTTGCAATTCGGAGATAAGTTTGTCGTAATCGTAGTCCTTTGTTCCTTTAACGGCAGAACCGAAACCGAGTTTGGAGCTGTCCTTTCTCGTGTCCACAATTTTGTCCAAACCGACAAATGCGCCACCGCAGATGAACAATATATTTGTAGTATCGATTTGATAACACTCCTGATTGGGGTGTTTTCTGCCGCCCTGAGGAGGCACGCTGGCAACCGTTCCTTCGATAATCTTTAAAAGCGCTTGCTGAACTCCCTCTCCCGAAACGTCGCGGGTTATCGAAACGTTTTCGCTTTTTCTTGCAATCTTATCGATTTCGTCGATATATACTATGCCCTTTTCCGCTCTTTTGATATCGCCGTCGGCGGCGTTGATGAGCTTAAGCAAAATATTTTCAACGTCCTCGCCCACATATCCTGCTTCCGTCAAAGTTGTGGCGTCGGCAACCGCAAATGGCACGTTGAGTATCTGAGCTAAAGTCTTGGCAAGCAAAGTCTTACCCGAACCCGTCGGACCGATAAGCAAAACGTTGCTTTTTTCCAAAACAACGTCGTCGCTCTGTTTGGGCTCGGAAATACGTTTATAGTGATTATATACGGCAACGCTCAAAACCTTTTTTGCCGCTTCCTGTTCGACGATATACTCGTCGAGTTTGTCGTTTATCTCTTTTGGCGTTTTAAGATTAATGGAAGTATCGCCCGTTTTGGAATCGCCTTTGGTGCGGTTTAAAACGTCAAGACAAAGGTCGATGCATTCGTTACAAATACAAACGCCGTCAGGTCCCGAAACGATTTTTTCCACCAAATCTTCGCTTTTTCCGCAAAAAGAGCAATGTAAAGTTTTTAATTCGTCCATTATTACCTCGTTAACTTATTTTATTTCCTGATTTCTTGCATAAAAGATTTTATCGACAAGCCCATATGTTTTGGCTTCCTCGGCAGACATAAAGTTATCTCTGTCGGTATCCTTTTCCACCTGTTCGAGAGGTTTGCCCGTATTTTCGGACAAGATTTTGTTGAGTTTTGCCTTAGTCTTCAAAATCTGTTCGGCGTGAATGGCGATATCGCTTGCCTGTCCCGACGCACCGCCGAGAGGCTGATGAATCATAATTTCGGAATTCGGCAAAGCATATCTTTTACCTTTTGTTCCCGCGGCAAGCAGAAACGCTCCCATAGAAGCCGCAAGCCCCACGCAAATTGTAGAAACGTCACATTTGATATAATTCATCGTATCGAAAATCGCCATACCCGCGGTAACGCTGCCGCCGGGACTGTTGATATAAACGCTTATATCCTTTGTCGGGTCTTTACCCTCAAGATATATAAGCTGAGCTACGATAGAATTTGCAACGTTATCGTCGATTTCGCCGCTCAAGAAAATAATTCTATCCTCAAGCAAACGAGAATACAAATCGTATGTTCTTTCTCCTCTGTTTGTCTGTTCTACAACGTAAGGAACTAAATAGTCTTTAATCACGCCATCCTCCTGTTATGCCTTGGGAGCTTCTTCCTTTGGCTTGGCTTCCTTTTTTTGAATGTTTTCTTTTTTCAAGAACTCAAAGAGTTTTTCCTGTTTAATCATATTGGCAAAGTAGTCAATCTGTTCCTTTTTGAAGTTAAGTTTGACTTTTTCGGGATCTTTGCCGGTAGACGCCGCATACTCGTTAAGCTTGTTGTTGAGGTCATCGTTTGAGTATGTAATTTTTTCAAGTTTGATGATTTCTTCAAGGCAAAGACGAGTTTTAATTCTCTCGCTTGCCTGAGTTTCGTATTCGCTCTTGAGTGCGTCCATTGTGATGTTCATATATTTGAGATAATCTTCGAGCTTTAAGCCTTGATATCTGAGCCTATAGCTGAATTCTTCTATCATCTCTTCCACTTCATAGTCGAGCATTGCCTTAGGAATGTCGATTTTGGTGGATTTTACTATCTTATCCAAAATATCGTCTTCAAGCTTGCGTTCCGCTCTCGCCTCGGCGTCCTTTTTAAGTTTAGCCTCAACGTCCTTACGATATTCGTCTACCGTATTAAATTCTGAAATATCTTTTACGAATTCGTCGTCGAGCTTGGGCATCATCTTGGATTTTACGGCATGCACCTTAATTGCGAACTGCGCTTCTTTGCCCTTCAAATTCTCGGCGTGGTAGTCATCGGGGAATTTAACGGTAATGACTTTATCCTCACCCTTTTTAACTCCTACAAGCTGTTCCTCAAATCCGGGGATAAAGCTGCCGCTTCCAAGCTCTAAATCATAATTGTCCATCGCACCGCCGTCGAATTCCACTCCGTCGACGCTGCCTTTAAAGTCAATAGTTACAATATCCTTCATTTTGGCAGGCTCGTCGGTATCGAGAAGACGGGATTGTTTATCTCTGGCGAGGTCGATTTCCGCATCGACCTGAGCTTTTGTGATTTTATCGACTTTCTTGGCGATGTTCAATCCTTTGTATTGACCGATTTTGAATTCAGGTCTTACGGTTATTTTTAAAGTGAATTTTGCGCCGCCGTCGTCGGTAAAATCAAAGCTTTCGACTTCGGGACGGGCTACAATTTCGATTTCCTTTTCGCTCTCGAGAAATTTATCGTATCCCTCGGGAATAATTATATCCATAGCGTCTTCATAAAAGACTTCTTTTCCGTAAAGTCCTTCAATAACTTTTTGGGGAGCTTTACCCTTTCTGAATCCGCCGACGTTAAATTTACCTTTAACTTTGTTGTAGGCTTTTTTGCAAGCCTCCTCAAATTCCGCCTTGTCAACGGTGAAATTAACCTTGACTTCGCTCTTTTGAGATTTGTCCAATGTGTAGTTCATATGACCTCCGAATGTTACATATAATGTATTCGATATAGTATAGCATATATATTAACATAATGGCAAACATTAATTGCAACAATTTTTAAATGAGGAGCAACATTTAAAAAAATAATATCGAATTTTGATATAAGCAATTCTATCTTTAACGATTAAAAACATATTAAAATTAAGCTATACCGCCCTGCCGTCCGCAAAACTTTATTTTATATTTAATTTAACGCTGCTTTTAATGCGCCATAGCCATATATGCATAGAGATATATGAGCGAAACTGTAGATTTGCCCGTAATTTTGCCCTATAAACAAAATAGGCTTTAAACATTTTACAAACCCTTCTTTTGCTGTATAATTAAATTATGGATTTATTCACTTTAAACGCTCTCGCAACGGAATTAAACGAAACCTTATACGGCGCAAAAATAGATAAAATTGTCCAGCCGGAGATTGACGAGATAAGGTTTTACTTAAGGCGCAAAAATCGCAATTTTGTGCTGGTTTTGTCTGCAAATGCCAAAGTACCGCGAATTCATATCACACAGACAAAAAAAACAAACCCTTCTAATGCGCCCGCCTTTTGTATGTTGCTCAGAAAACATCTTGCCGTCGGAGCGGTGGAAAAAGTTTCGGTTGTCAACTGCGACAGAATTATAAAAATAGATTTTATATGCAAATCGGAGCTTAAAGACTTTTTAAATTACAGCATTATAGTCGAACTTATGGGCAGATATTCAAATATCGTCTTTTTGGACGGCGGCGGCAAAATTTTGGACGCCGTGAAAAAGACGTCTCTTGACGACGAACGACACGCCGTGTTTAAAGGAGTTACCTATGTTCCCCCACAACTCCCCAAAAACAGCGTTTTTTCAGACAGTTTCAACAGCCATCTTTTAAACGTCGATTTTAAATCTTATCCGTCTATTACCGACGCCCTTATATCCAATTTCAGCGGTTTCACAAAAGCATCGTGGGCGCTTTGCCTTAAAATCGCAAAAATCGACTCTTTTTTAAAGGCGGTAACAAAAAAAGAAATCGACGCTTTGACAAAAGCCGTCGGCGTCATGAAAAATATAAACTCTCAGGATATATTCAAGCCTGCCGTTCAGAACGGAGAAGCCGTTTGCGTGCCTGACGAAAATTTGCCCTATACGCCCTGCGACTCTCTGTCGGAAGCTATGGAGATGAGTCTCAACAAACTCGACGACGAAGCCAGAGTGCAATCCAAAACAAAATATTTAAAGGGTGCGGTAAAACGGCTTTTGGAACGAATCAAAAAAAACATAGCGACATACAGACAAAAACTCGCCGACTGCGAATTTATGGAACAGGAAAAAATCACGGGTGAGTTGATTTACTCGAATATTTACAAAATCAAAAAAGGCGACGAAACGCTCAAGGCGTTCAATTACTATACGTCTGAGGACGAAGAAATCGCTCTTGACCCTACTCTCTCGCCATCTCAAAACGCAAAAAAGCATTTTGACAGATACGCCAAGTTGAAACGGACAAAAGAGTTTTTGACAAACAGAATTAAAGAGGAAGAATCCCTATATGAATACGCTTTGACGATAGAACATGCCGTATCGAACCTGACGGCGTCCGACCCGACGGAGGAAATCGAAAACGAACTTTTCGCTTTGCGTGCCTTGCACGTTAAAACAAAACGAAATAAAATAGATAAACCGCTTCCTCCCGTCCGCTATGAAATAAACGGTTTTACTCTGTTAAAAGGCAAAAACAACAATCAGAACGACACGGTCACATTTAAGATCGCAAAATCGGACGATATATGGCTTCACGTCAAAAATGCTCCGTCTGCCCATACGGTCATTTTGCTTGATGGAAAAAAAATCGATGACGGCACGCTGAAAACCGCATGCGAAATTGCCGCTTCCGATTTTGCCGCCGCAACGACGGTAGACTTTACCTTGCGCAAAAACGTAAAGCGCAAACAGCCCTACCGTCCCGGTCAAGTGTATTACACGGATTTTTCGTCGCTCACCGTCGAGCCGAACGCTCATGAGGAATTAAAAGTAAAATGAAAAAAATAGCGTTAATTTAGCCTTTAACAACGATTTTTAAAAGCTACTTTTTCACGGCAATCAAAACGTCACGCGCAAACTTAATTTTACTATATGGTGATAAATAGAAAAACTGCCTTATTGGCAGTTTTTTATTATAAGGGTGAATTATACTTTCAAGTGTTGCACTTGGTTTGACAATTCATTATAAGTAAGTTTAAAAAGTATTTTATGATTTTTTTTATGATTATTTTTTTCTTAATTTATCCAAAATCGCTTCAAAATAATCGGGCAAGTCGCATTCAAATTTCATTTGCTCCCCCGTTCTCGGGTGAGTCAGATAAAGTTCTTTGGCATGAAGAAGCTGACCGCCTTTCCAAAGTTTAGTGCTTCCGCCGTAAACGTCGTCGCCTACTATCGGGTGATGAATAAATTTTGAATGGACTCTTATTTGATGAGTTCTGCCCGTGGAAAGCTCAAAACGCATTAAGGTATAGTCTTTGAAACGCTCTAACACCTTAAAAAAAGTTTTCGCACTTTTCCCGTCCTCGGTCACCGCCATTTTTTTGCGGTCCTTTTTGCTCCTTCCTATCGGTTCATCGATGACGCCCTCGTCCTCTTTGACGTTGCCGTCAACCAAGCCGAAGTATATCCTTTTTGCCTGTTTTGATTCTATCTGCTTTGCGAGATTTTTATGAGCTTCGTCGTTTTTAGCGACAACCAAAAGCCCCGACGTATTTTTGTCTATTCGGTGCACAATTCCCGGTCTTATCACTCCGTTAATTCCGCTGAGTTTATCGAGAGAAAACAGCAATGCGTTGACAAGAGTATCGTCTTTATCGTAGCTTGCCGCGGGGTGCACTACCATTCCTTGCGGCTTGTTTATGACGGCAAAGTCATCGTCTTGATAAATTATGTCAAGCGGAATATCCGAAGGCTTTATATCGAGTTCTTTAGGTTCCGGAGCAAGAAATTGCACATAATCTCCTTCTTTTAATTCATAAGACGGTTTAAATTTTTGCATACCGTTTACCGTGCAGCCGCTCTCTTCCAGCGTCTTTTTGACAAGGGCCCTTGAAAGCCCCGTCTTTTCGGATATGAAAACATCGAGCCTTACGCCCGACTCGGCGCACTTTAAATCGTATTTTAAATTTTTAGAAACGGACTGTGTCATAAACCGATTACCCGATACGCTATAAAAAGGTTTTATTTATCACTAAGTTTATTATTGTCTTTTGCCTGCCCGTCGGAATCGGCGCCGCCATTGGGTTCTGTCAAGCCGTCAAATAATTTTTCTTTTAAAATATCCGCGTCCTTATCACTGTCAGACTCATTTTGTGTAGTTATATTTATCTTATCGCCGATTTGAGTTTCCGAGTCCTCTTTTTTTACCTCTATTTCTATATCGTCGGCAATTTTTATATCCTCGACGTCTGACGGTTTATCGTCTTCCCCCAAAATTTTGGATTTATTTTGTTCATGGCGAAAATCCCACTTGAGTTCAAGGGCAAATCCTTTGAAAAAATCGACAATTTTTAACTGCGGCGTATATACCGAACCTACTCTCTCGTCGATTACATTGTCGGAAATTTTAAGACGGTCGGCGCCCGCTCCCTTTTCTTTTTTGACTTCGACGAAAACTTCAACAATTAAAACTATAATGAGCCACGCCGTTCCGATTGTCAGAAAATTATCGGCAAGGTTGAAAATCGGAAAATCCATAAACGTGAACTGAATAAAATCACGAACGTAGCCTAAAGCTATACGGTCGACGAGATTTCCGAGACCGCCAGCAAGTATCAACACAAGCGGCAGACGAATAAGTTTTTTTGTCCTCGGGCAAATAATCAGATACGCCAAAACGGCAGCCATACATATAGCCGTTATCACAATAAGCGCTTCGGTGTGGTCTTTAAACATACCCCACCCCGCTCCGGTGTTTTCGGAATAATTGAGCGCAAGCACTCCGTCAATCAAATCGTAATAATTAAAAGGCTGCTGCTTCAAAAAAACAACGACGGCCTCTTTGGACGAGAGGTCGAAGATAAGCAAAACCGTAAAAACAGCAATTTCAAGTAAATACCACATCAGTTCCTGTATTGAGGCGGAACGGAAATACTGACTCCCCTCGGAGCAAATAAAAATATGTTCGCCTTAATCTCCTTTATACTTCCGTCAAGAGCGTAAATCGCACCGCTCATAAAATCCATAATGCGATATGCACCCGTTTGGTCAAGCGAGGAAAAATCGACGATGACCTGTTCATTCCTCTTTAAAAAGTCGATTAGCGTTTGAATATCCTCAAACGTGGTGGGAGAATATATGTTTACGTTTGAGCCTTCCATCTGCCTCATTGGCATATCGGAGCGTCCGCCTCTCATCATCATCGGCTGAGGAGCTTCCGAACGGAATTGCCTGTTTCTTGTTCTTGTCTGGTCATAATCATACATAAACTCTGTCTCCAAAAATTGTTCTTCCGAGTCTTATCATATTACTGCCGCATTCCACGGCGATTTTATAATCCGACGACATACCCATCGACAAATACTTAAAGCCGTAAACGTCTTTATATTTATCGTATGAGTCTTTCATTTTCAAAAAGCACTCTTTTAAATATCCCTCGTCATTCGATATGGGAGCAACGGTCATAAGCCCGATAGGTTTGACTCTCTCTAAAGATTGAAGCTGTTTTAAAAACTCGCCTAAATTTTCAATTTTGAGTCCGCCCTTTGCCTCTTCTCCCGCTATATTGACTTCGATTAGGCAAGGCATCACAATACCTTTTTTTGCCGCGCATTTTTCTATCTCGAGCGCAAGCGGCATTCTGTCAAGCGACTGTATGCATTCGACTTTATCTATTATATACTTCACCTTATTTGTCTGAAGCTGACCGATAAGGTGCCATCTGAGCGAAGGCGTATATTTATCGACAAGCTCCTGAACTCTGTTTTCGCCGAAAATGAGGTCGGGATAAACCGAAGCAAGATTTAAAATCCTGTCTATGCTCTGCGTCTTTGACGCCGCGACAATAGTCACGCCGTCGGGCACGTTATCCTTAATCTTTTTAAATGCGGTTATCTCGTCCGTCATTTCGTTATCTTAGAATCCCCCGTAAATATGTTATAAATCATACTGTAATCGACGCCCGCCTGATTGTAGTCTATTTTGATGTGTTTTGAGTCAACGTATTCGCACATTTTAATTTTACCGTCAAACGGTTTAAAAGTTTCGTAAAGCTTTTGAAGTTTTAAGTTGTCGTAATTTGCTATGTTATCCGACACGAAAAGCACGCTTCCGAACATATTGTTGACCGTCGCAAGGAGCATCTTTTGGTCCCAAGTGAATTTAGGGACTTTCTTTCCGTCGTCGCGCAAGAAAAATACGTCGGGGTCGTTCAAGAAGACACGGTGATTTAAGTGCCTGCGGAAAATAGAATTGTTCATTGCGTTTTTTGCCGAAATAACTTCCTGATTTGTGCACTTGGTATAAAATTTATCCTTAAACGAAAGTTCGACGTCGCAGCTTATGCGGCAAGCGTCTACTTTGCCGAAAGACGGTCCTAGCGGAACGCCGCAGCCGAGTATCAGCTTGTCACGGCAACACTCTCTCAAAAAGTCCATAGCCTCGCACATAAGCTGTCCTCTTGTCTTGTTGTTTCTCGGAACGTAGCAAGCGGAATACAAAAAGTCAAGCTTGACCATATCGAAGGCCCACTCGTCAAAAACGGTATCAAAGACTTTTTTTATATATTCCCTAACTTCCGGAATTTCAAAATCTATTATATAAAAACCGCCCCAAGCGAAGCCGCCTATGACCTTTTTGCCATTCTTCCTGACAAGCCATTCGGGGTGCTCTTTTGCTGTTTTAGATTTAAACTCCGCCGAAAAAGGAGCGACCCAAAGCCCCGCCATAAGATTGTTGGCGTGCGCCTTATCCGATATTTGTCTAAGACCTGACGGGAATTTCTTTTTGTCGAGTTCAAGCCAGTCGCCCACTTTGGATTCGTAACCGTCGTCAATCTGAAAAATATTCGCCTGACTTTTGCAAGCGATCAAAGCGTCAAGGTCCCTCGTGATGATTTTTTCGTCTATCTGCTGGAAATAGTTATACCACGACGTATATCCGGCAAGGTGGTCGACTTTAAGTTTAGGCAATTTGAGTTCTGCAAAATAAGCGTCGAAAACCTCGTCGTATCCGCCCACGAAACTGCGGACGTCGATGAGTTTGTATTCCGTATCGATAGTGAGACCTTCGAGGTCTTTTTCAATCAAAATCTTCTGATTTTTTACGTCGTAGTAGATGATTGTATATCCCGACCTCTCGGACATGGAGCCTATCAAAAAAACGTCCTCGTTGTTTCTAATATATCCGTAGGTGAAGCTGTGGAAAAATCCTCTGCCTCCGTATCTCGTAAAATCGTAATCTCCGCAGGTTGCGGCAAAAGCCCTGATAATACCTTTAGGACGGGCAATGTTTCTCAAACCGAGCTGTTTATCCGAAACGGCATATTCCCTCGACGTCGTCCATGATTGATAGCCGTTGACAAAAATTTTGTCGAGCAAGTCAAATTCAAAATCATATTCAAAAACCGCTCTTTTCAATTCGATTTTCTCTTTGGGAAATATCGAAACTTTAAGACGGTCGTCCGACACGTCGATAGCGTTTAACGTAAACGGACCGTTTTCCGCAAAATGCTTTTTACCTTTTGATACGTACTCTAACTTAAATTTGAAATTGCTCAGTTTCAACATAACATTCCCCTCTCAAACGGCTTTTTAACATTATGCCGAGTTTTCGCTCGTTTGCGCCGCAAAAAAAACGACAATACGCCGATATTAAATTTTTATAATTTATTATATATTAAAGAAAAAGAAAATGCAAGAGGTAATCCAAAAAATGCGAAGCGGGAGCTTCGCAAAAATTGTAGTTTAAAAATCGTTTGGGTCGGCTTGACGAAAAACCTTGATTTTTTGCCGGACAAAAATGTCTATAAATAATATAGCTTATATCGCCCGCCCCATTATGAGTTAATCAAAATTAAAATTTGTCATAGCATTATAAAAGCATATTCAAACCGAAATACCGCCGCAAAAAAGGACTCGCCAAAATAACGGTGAAATCCTGAATGCAAACGAAACCGTATTTGCATATTTAAAGCGGATTATTCTTCCACCACCGAAAGCTGACCTACCGAAACTTCGTATGCCGTCTTCTTTTCAAAACTGCCGTCGGGAAGCATTTTGTTGTATTCTCTGCTTTGAATTCTGCCGTTAATGAGCACCTTTTCACCGACGTTGAACGTTTGGGCATACCTTGCGTTCCGTCCCCACGCTATGCAAGGAATATAATCGGATTTATTATAAGCTCTGTTGACCGCAATCAGCATATCGCATATTTCTCTTTTAAAAGGCGTCGTGCGGTATATGGGTGCTTTGCACACAAAGCCCGTTATTTCTATCGTGTTGGGATTTCTTTCCTCGTCCTCTTCCAATATCTCACGAACAAAAACTCTCAAAATCAATTTGCTTTTGCCTTCGTCCAATTTATTATAGCTGCGGAACTGTCCCGATACCGTAAGCGACGCGCCTATTTTAGAATTTTCCTCGGTGAGCATTCTCTCCGAAATTGTTAGCGGAATTTCGTCGGACATATCCGAAAGTCTTTTTACTTTCAAAGTCATTTCATAAAACCCCTCGCCCATCACCTCGTGTGAAAAGACGGGCTCGGAGCAAACTATACCGGATAAGTAAACCTGATTGTTTTGCATTTGTTCGTTGTTCATATATCCCTCCGTTTTTAAGACGCACTGTCTTTATGCTGGACGCCGTTGACGTCTATTTTGTAATTTTCGGTCAAAACGAGTTCGCTAAGCGTTACTATCTTAAAACCTTTATTTAATAATCCTTCCAAAACCAGCGGCAGCGCGTCCAAAACGTGGTCGGAGTTATTGTGGAAAAGCACTATATCTCCGCCTTTTGCTTTAGGCAAAACACGCTCGGCAATCTGAGCCCCCGATAATCCTTTCCAATCGAGGGTATCGATTGTCCACTGAACGCCCACCATCCCCTTATCCTCCACGACTTCAAGTAGCGTATTGTTGTAGTCGCCAAACGGCGGACGGAAGTATTTAGGCGTTTTTCCCGTCAGATTTTTAATTTGTTCGTTCACGGATTCTATTTCATAAACGACGTCGTCTTTAGAAAGTTTTGACATATTATAGTGATTTTGACTGTGATTGCCTATATCGAATCCTGCTTCGGCAATCATCTTTGTCTCTTCGGGGTACTTATCAATCCAAAATCCCACCAAGAAGAATGTGCCTTTTACTCCGTAGGAGTTTAATATGTCGATAATACCTTTCGTTTTGTCTGCTCCCCACGCGGCGTCGAATGTCAGGGCTATGACCTTTTCCTCCGTCTCCACGCTGTAAACGGGAACCTTTCTTGCGCTTTTACCGAAAAACACTACTTGAGCGTCTCCGACGCCTACGCAAGTCAACGAGACGATAAAGCAAATCAAAACCGTCAGTGCCAAAATCAAGGTCTTTCTTTTAACAACAAAAAACATTTTTGTTACCTCAAATATATTAGTCTATTGCAAGCGTTTCAGCTTGTCTTATTTTATCGAATATTTTCGATTTTTGTCGCTATTTTACGCTCAGTAAACTATATGCTCTCATTTTGCTTTTTAAAACCAAAAGGTTTGACAAATTCGCCTTAAATTGCTTAAATATAGCTATGAAAAAACTTTCCGATAAAGCAAAATACAACATTTTTACCGCCTTCTTTTGGATATCTCTTATCTTCGGCGGCATTTTTGCATTGGGTGCAATTTTGTTTTTCATATATATCATTCCGCTTACCGTCGCCACCCATTCTGCCTCATACTTTTTCTTTGCGGCAGGCATATCAGTCCTTTTAGCCGAATTCTTCCTCGTTTTGTTCTGCCTTTCTTTTTATACGATAAAATCTAAACAATCGGAAAAAATCGAAAGGCTCGAAAAACACAAAAGGGCGTTCGATATATCCAAAATCGTGCTCGCCGTCGTTGCCGCGGTATTCCTCTTTCTTTTAGCCATTCTAAACAACCAAAGCCCCGATACTCTATCGAGAGGAAAACAATATTATTTAATGCAAAACGGTTATTATGCCGAAGCCGAAAAAATGGAGATTGGCATACTTTCCGACGTAAACGAAATCGAAATAAACTGTCCCGAAAAAAATGTGGTAGTAAAATATTCTTCAATTCACCAAGATATCTTTATCGTTTATTATGACCAATACGAAAAACAAACGGATATATCTGTCGACGGCTCTGTTTTAAAACTAAACGGCACCCCGTCCCCTAAACCGATTAACGCCCTTAACAATATGTGCTTTTTTATGTTTGACCAAAGCGACAACGTTATGCAAACGATAATCTATATACCGGAAAACAAAGCGGTTACGATAAAAGGAGATTATATACTCGCTAAAGACTAAAAGCCGTTTATCTTGAGGAAGTTAAATCGTTCGGTATAATAAAAAAAACAATGCAAACCGTTTCATAATTTTACTATCTTAAAGCAGTTTGTATCGGACAGTTTTAAGTCGCTTTTTAAAAAATTATAAAAAGCAATAAATCGCAAAACTCTGAAAGACAACGAAACGGAAATGCTCAAATCCCTTAAAATTTTACCGCAGTTTAGCAATCAATAATTTAAATCTGACGGCTGAAGCCGATAAAAAACGCTTGCAAAACCAAAACAAATATGCTATATTATATCTCGTTCAAGCCGGTGTGGTGAAATTGGCAGACGCACTGGACTCAAAATCCAGCGGTATAAAAGCCATGTGGGTCCGAGTCCCA
>ERZ779737.1013-NODE-1013-length-23507-cov-5.581400_pt1 | contig 23507 bp, 13 predicted proteins | sample MGYA00511889_ERZ779737 | MGnify/ENA primary metagenome ERZ779737 (study PRJEB29588, sample SAMEA2163575) | human gut metagenome | biome: human gut; feature: human-associated habitat; material: faeces | place: Denmark | collected 2008/2010 ... | reverse complement strand
CCGCCGCCGGTCCGAACGAGCATTACCGCGCCGTCTATTAATTCGCCGGCGGGTTTAATTAAATATAAATCGTCGCGCTGGGGCGTCTGCGCGTCCCGCACCAGATATTTGGCCCCGCGGGCCGCCCGGCGCGGAAGCGTCCACCATTCCACTACGTCGCTTTCATCATAGGCCGGATAGTCGTCCGGCACGCGGGCCAGAAGCGGCAGGGATACGCTGTTGCTGGCCCCTTCTTCTTCCGGCTTATTGTCAGCGCTGTAAGTATTTTCCGGGCTTTGCGCGTCGCGCAGCGACAGCGGCGCGTGCCGGGGCTGTAAATCGGGGTAAGTAGTGGTGGGGGCAAAGAGGCGCATCACGTCGTACGCGTCCAGCCCGAAGAGCTGCGCCATCTGCGCGGCGTAGCCTTTGGACGGACGCCTTTTGCCCGTAGCCCACAGCGCCACGGTGGCGGTGGATACCCGGAGGAGTCTTGCTAACTTTGCTTGTGCCCCGCGCAGAACGCCGCCGTTCCATTTTTCCAGTTGTTTTTCAAATTTATTTATCATTGGCTCCTCCCTGTTTAAATATAGGACCCGGTAGGTCCAAAAAAAGCTTGACAAATACTAACAATACTTACTATACTAGCTCTATAAGAGGCGCCCTCAGCACCTCTTATCTTACGGGCGTACTTGGTTTTATTCTTCCACTATATGAGGAAAGTCCAAACACGGGGTGGTTTATCCTTATAAACCCGCGCCGCGCACGCGGCGTTTTGACTCCGTTACGTCCAGGCTGCGCCGTTCCGCCAGGAAAGCGTAAGTCTATTGTAGCAAATAAAAAGCCGTTTGGGTTAGCAAAGTTAAGATTTTGCGCGCGTCCGCCCCACGTGAAAAGGGTTTTCCGGCCGCCAAACTTGGCTTTGCGCCCGACGGCCGGAGAGGCTTATGGGTGTTCTTTTGCTAAAAGCGTTGGTAAGCGTTGTCGTGCTGCTGGGGCTGATCGGTTTTGTGTGTGATATGCTTGATTTTTTGGCCGGATAAGCCCGTTTATGCCGGATTTTTAGGCGGGGAAAAAGGAAAATAATCTATAATATATAAATGAAATCCGGATTTTCCCTTAACATTTACGGCCTGATTTTTTCAATTATGATTGTGATGGCCGTGCTGACGTATCTGCTGCCCGCCGGGCAATATGACACCGTCCAAAAAGACGGGCGTTCTTACACCGTGGCGGGTTCCTACCACCGCGTGGACGCCAACCCCCAGGGCCTGGCCGCCGTGCTGACCGCGCCCGCCAAGGCGTTTGGCGACTGTGCCGACATTATTGTGTTTATTTTTATTACCGGGGCGATTTTTACCATTTTGGAGCGCACCGGCACGGTAAACGCCGTGATTCTGGGCACGAGTTATTTATTCTCCCGCCGCGAGCGGCTGAAGAAATTTTTTATTCCCGCCAGTATGCTTCTGTTTTCGCTGGGCGGGGCCGTATTCGGGATGGAAGAGGAAACGCTTATTTTTATCCCGCTGTTTATCCCGCTGGCGCTTTCGCTGGGGTATGATACGGCGGTGGGCGTAAGCATCCCGTTTTTGGGCGCGTGGGTGGGGTTTGGCGCCGCGTTTATGAACCCGTTTACCGTCGGCATTTCGCAGGGCATCGCCGAGCTGCCGCTTTATTCCGGCCTGGGATATCGCTTGATTGTGTGGGCCGTTTGTACGGCGGTGGTGATTCTGTTTGTTACCCTGTACGGCGAGCGGGTGCGCAAAGATCCTAAAAAAAGCATTACCTACGAAGCCGACCGGGAAAAACGCAAACACCTTCATTTAAACGTATTGGAAAAGCCGGAATTTAAACGTTCGCATATTTTGATTTCCGTCGTGTTTGCGCTGGGGATGGCGGGCCTGGTGTACGGTGTGGCCGTATACCATTGGTACATTATTGAAATTTCCGGCTTGTTTTTGGGCGTGGGCCTGCTGTCCGCCGTAATCGGGCGGCTGTCTTTAAACCAAACGACGGACGCCATTATTGACGGCGCGCGCAGTATGGTAAGCGTATCCATCATGCTGGCGCTGGCGCGGGCGATTGTGGTAATCGCTTCCGACGGCCGCATTTTGGACACGGTATTGCACGCCATCGCGCAGGGCATCGGGCACCTTCATCCGCTGGCCGCCGCAGAGGGAATGTTCTTCGCGCATATGTTTATTAACTTTTTTGTGGCGTCCGGCTCCGGCCAGGCCGTGCTGACGATGCCGGTGATGATTCCGCTTTCCGACCTTATCGGCGTGAACCCGCAGCTGGCCATTTTGGCTTATCAGTTTGGCGAAGGCTGGACGAACGCCGTCATTCCCACCGCGCCCGTTACGATGGCCGCCATCGGGATGGCCGGGATTCCCTGGCTGAAATGGGCGCGCTGGAACGTGCCGCTCCAGATTGTGCTGGCCGTTCTTTCCATGCTTTTGCTGATTCCGCCGTATTTACTCAACTGGTAGCTGTTTTTCTTACCTGAAAAAAGGCTCCCGCGCGGAGCCTTTTTTATTGTCCGTTCATCTGCCCGCCTTATTATGCCCGCGCCCCGCGGGAAGGAATGTGTATGCCCTCCTCCCAAAAACTGGATTTGGAAAACCGTATTTTTGCCCGCGCGGCGCGTGTGCGCGCGGAGGTGGACGGCGCGGGCGGGGAGCTGATCAGCCCGTCCCCGGATGCTTGCCTGCAGGTAATGCTAAGCGTATACAATGCGTTTTTTGCGGATGAAAACCGCGCGTTTTTGGGTCCCGGTCCGAAAGAGGAAAATGAATTATTTTGGCGGGAGTTTGAACGGGAACGCGTCTGCCTGCCCGGGCTTTGGCATAAACCGGGCGTGCCGTTTTTTATACAGGACTATGTCGCGGAACTCTTTTGGGCGGCGCGCTAAAGCCGGGCGGTGCGTTTGGGGAGGCGAACACAGCGCGGCTCCGTGTCAGCCGGGAAAAGCTCGTTGGCGGCCCGGAGATGCCTTGCAGTCCGTGCAGATAGAGGACCGTCTCTGGGCACACTTTTACATTCCCAAATGTCTCTCTCCCAAGTATCTAATAGCACCGTTTATTGCTTTAACCCTGGATAAGGCCAGGTCTCCAGGGCCTGGAAGGCCTTGATTTGTTTTTTTTTTTTGATAAATTGGGAATATCAACTTAATATAAATAGGGGGGGATATATCCCATGAATAAAAGTCTCGGATTTACGCTAATAGAGCTGTTGGTGGTCGTTTTAATTATAGGTATTTTATCGGCGGTGGCATTGCCGCAGTACGAAAAAGCGGTGGAAAAAAGCCGTATGTCCGAAGCGATGACGCTGGTAGCCGCCATCGGCAGAGCCGAACAGCTATATTATATGGCTAACGGCGAGTATGCCGGCGACATTGGTAAATTGGATTTTGATTTCCCGGGGGAAAGTATTTCATATTATGCGCCGGGTGTGCGTACTAAAAACTTTGTCTGCCGTCCGACGGGAGGCCCCTGGTCGGACGCCTTGGCGGTATGCAGCCGCCTGCCGCGCGAAAGCATTTACGCCATTGTATATTTAAAAACCGGGCAGATGGCGTGCCGCTGGTATAACGCAAAAGGCCAGGCGTTTTGCAAGACCTGGGGCCCCGTAACGGGAAGCCAAGTTAATTTGTCGTAGTTTTGTTTGATAGAAAACCCCCGTTTTAAACGGGGGTTTTTAGTGAGTGCATAGGGTGTAACGGCCGCCGGGCGGTGGATTATTTGGCCAGTACGGAAGCGATAATTTGTTCGGCCTGCCGGTCCATTTCCGCGCGGGCTTCGGGGGTGTTGTCGTCCATGCCGGACAGGTGCAGCGCGCCGTGCGTGACGTACATCATCATTTCCTGCAATACGGTATGGCCGAAATGTTTGGCGTTTTGGCGCGCTACGGGATAGCATACAAAAATATCGCCAAACGCCCACGGCTCGCCCATATCAAAGGGCGGCGGCTCGTGGTTAAACGAGATTACGTCCGTAACATAGTGATGGTTCAAAAATTCTTTGTTTACGCGCAGGATTTCCGCCTCGTCCACAAAAATCACGTTCACTTCCACGTGCCAGTCCGCAAACTTTTTAAGTCCTTTTGCCAGCGCCGCCTTAAAGAGCCCCGTTCGGCGCAGGTATTGGGGAATATCGGTTTTATAAAATATATGCGCAATCATTTGGTTTTCCCCGCCGCGTGTTTTTTATCCCATTTATCATAAGCGGCCACAATGTCTTTTACCAGCGGATGGCGTACGACGTCTTCGCCGGTGAACTGAACGAACGCCACATTGTCCAGCTTGCCCAGCACTTCGGCGGCCTGGATAAGGCCGCTTTCTTTTTTGTTGGGTAAATCAATTTGCGACAAATCCCCGTTTACAATCATTTTAGACCCTACGCCCATGCGCGTTAGAAACATTTTCATCTGGGCGGGCAGGGTGTTCTGGGCTTCGTCCAAAATAATAAACGCTTTTTCCAGCGTGCGGCCGCGCATATACGCCAGCGGCACAATTTCCAAAATGTTGTTGTATTTCAGCGAGTTAAAACGCTCCATGCCGAGCATCGCGTAAAACGCGTCGTAAATAGGGCGCAGGTACGGGTCCACTTTTTCTTCAATGTCTCCGGGCAGGAAGCCGAGTTTTTCGCCGGCTTCCACAATCGGGCGCGTTACCACGATGCGCTCCGTCATTCCGAGCTCCAGCGCGCGCAAAGCGCACGCACAGGCCAGAAAGGTTTTACCCGTGCCGGCGGGGCCGGAGGAAATGACGAGGTCGTTGGCAAATACGGCTTCAATGTATTTTTTCTGGTTTTCGCTGCGGGCTTCCACCGGGCGGGCGTGCTCGGGCCGGAAAACGACGTTGTTGGCAAACGGCAGCGTGTCTTTTACCAAATCCAGCGGACGTTTTTCGGCGTTTAACGTCAGGTCTTTCTGCAGTTTGGCGAGGGCTTTGTCCACGCGCGAGTTGGTGCCTTTGACGGAGAGTAATGCGCCGCCGCCGTCTTCGTCGTATTTGACGAACACGGTAACTTTAAAGTTTTTTTCCAGCGCGCGGAGCTTGCGGTCCTGTATGCCCAGCGCAATCAGGATTTCTTCCTGGTTTTTAAGTTTCAGCGTTTTAATCATGGTATTAAGTAAAAAGCGCGGCTTGCGGGCCGCGCTTTAGGTTAAAACTTGCTCTTTCCGCGCGGGATGACGACAATCCCCGACGGGTCTATATAGTATTTCTGCGAATCGGCCTCCATATTGTGGCCGATTGTCTGCTTGGCGGCAATCGTATTAAAACGGTCCATAATTACCTTTTTAAGCTTTGCGCCGGCCTTGATTTCGCAGTTATCCATAATCACACAGCCGTCCAGCTCCGCGCCTTCGCCGATGGTTACGGAATCGCTGATGACGCAGTTTTTGATTTTGGCTTTGGGGTGAATGATGCATCCGTCGCCAATCATGGAATTGGTAACCGTACCGCCCAGGTATTTGGTGGGGGGAACGCGGTTTACCGTCGTGCTGACGGGCCAGGCGGGATTGTTTAAATCCAGCTTAGGCTTGGGGCCCAGAATATCCATATTGGTCTGCCAGAACGATTCAATCGTTCCCACGTCGCGCCAGTAGCCCTGCTCTTCGTGCGGCTTGGCGCCGGGCAGCGTCTGGCTTTGGAAGTTGTAGGCAAAGGTGCGGTGGTCCGTTAAAATTTTGGGCAGAATGTGTTTGCCGAAATCTAAAGCCGGCACGTCGCAGAAGCGTTTTTGGAGCACCTGCAGCAGAACATCCGTATTAAAAATATAGTTGCCCATGGACGCGTACGCCGCTTTGGGGTTGCCCGGAATGGGTTTGGGGTGTGCGGGTTTTTCGTCAAACTGGATGATGCGTCCGTCTTCGTCCGTACCCAGCACGCCGAAGGCGGTGGCTTCTTCCAGCGCCACGGTGTTGGCGGCTACGGTAACGTCGGCCTTGTTTTTCAGGTGGAAATCAATCATCTGGCGCACGTCCATGCGGTAGATGTGGTCCGCGCCGAAGATGGCCACCAGATCGGGCGCAAAATCTTTTACCAGGTTGATGTTCTGGCGCACGGAGTCGGCCGTGCCGCGGTACCAAATTTCACCCAGGCGCATTTGCGGCGGCACGCAGGTTAAAAAATGGTCCGAAATAATACCTTCGCTGCGCCATGTGGTGCGCAGGTATTCAATTAAACTCTGCGAAAGATACTGCACCAACACGTAGGAAGAAAAAATCCCCGAGTTGACGAAGTTGGAGAGCACAAAATCCACGATTCTGTACTTGCCGCCGAACGGGACGGAAGGCTTGGAGCGGTCTTTGGTTAACGGATAAAGACGCTCGCCTTTGCCCCCGGCCATAATCATGCCGAGTATTCTCATAAGTTTCCCCTTTTAAGATAAGACTTTTATTCGGAACCCAGCGGCAGCTGCTTGTTTAACGCTTCAAAAGCTTCCCACGACCACGGCATTTTTTCAGCCACGATTTTGGCGATTTCGTCCGCATAGACGCGGATTTCTTTCTGCGCGTGTTTGTCGGTGCGCAGGCAGAGAAAGTTAAACAAACTCCTGGCGTTGACGCTCCAGTAAAATTGGGTGTATTGGCAGACCGGCAGTACGCCGCGCGCCATTTCGCGCGCCACGCCCGCTTCAATAAGTTTGTGGTAAGCGGCGTAGGAAGCCTCCACGCTGTCTTCGTAAATTTTACGAAGGGCGGCGTTGTCCAGCTGCGAGTCGGCCACGGAACCCTGTTTGTTTTTGGTGTCCTGGCCGCGGAACCGGTCGGGGATATAGAATTCGTCCTTCACTTCGGTATAGCGGGCGCTTACTTCGTTGTAAGAACCCCAGCGGTGGCGCATCCACTGGCGCGCCACATAAATCGGACAGCAGATGTGAAACTGAAAATAACAATGCTCAAAAGGGGTGTGGTGGGCGTGTTCCATCAGGTATTTAATCAGGCGTTTGTCCTGTTCCGGGCCTTTGGAAACGGCCCCGAACGATACGCGGGCCGACTGTACGGCGCGGTCGTCTCCTCCCATAAAATCCACCAGGCGCACGAAGCCTTTATCCAGCACGTTGATTTTTTCGTTAGACTGTTGCACAATGTTCTCCTGAAAAGCTATTTAAAAATTTCCACGACGGAACTGCTGCCGTCCGGCAGCACCTCGGCGGCCAGTACGGCGCGGTCCGAGCAGGCGGTGTCGTATACAACGCCGTCCAGATTGACGGTATCTTGAAGGGATAACCGTCCTTTTTCCAACGTCAGAAAATGTATTTTGCCGCTTTGGTATTGGCCAAAGGTTTCGGACAAGAGGCCGAGCTTGGAGGTGTTTTCCACCGCTGCCACCGTGGCGTCCCCGGCGGGGCCGAAGACCTGGAGGGAAGGGTAGAATTTCACAATCTCCTGCTTATATTTTACACGATTTGGAGCGGCGGCGAATAAATCTTTGCTTTCGGCGCGTTTGCCGTTTTGAAGCGTCAGGCGTACGGTGCCGTTGGAGGAAGTATAAATCAGATTGTCCGCGCCGGCGTTTTCTACGTCGTAGCGGTTCAGGCCGGTGAGCCAGTTGCGCTGGGTGGAAAACATATCTTTTTGCACGGTGTATTTGCCGTTTTGATAGGCCACCTCGCGCGCGTTGCCGGGGCGCGCGGCGGAAACAAACGGTTTTTGCGCCCAGATTTTTTTGTCTTTGCCGCAGCCGAGTTCTTTGACGAAGTAGGGCAGGGAAGCGGTTTCTTGTAAGGCGCCGTTTTCATTTTCCAGCACCAGGGCGGAAACCGAGGAGCGGGACGGATCGTAAACCGAGACGAAAATCTGCGCCAGGCCGCCTTCTTTAACGGGGGCGGCGGAAAGCGTAACGGCCCGCTTGGCGGACGGCACCGTGTAGGACAGCTGTTCGGCCAGCGTGTCTTTTCCCGTGCGGCTCCAGACGGTTACTTTTCCGTCTGCGGACAGCGTAATAAAATTCTGCGCTCCCGGCGCGGTAATGTCGGCCTGGGTAAGGCTGATGATTTCCTGCTCTACGGGCGCGTAAACGATTTTCTGGCGGGAAGAGGCGTTTTCGTCCGCGTCCCGCGTATACACCGGGGCGGCGGGGGCGGCGGCTTCAATCACGGCTTCCTGCCCGACGGAGGCGGACGCTTTTTCCGGCAGTTCGCCCACGGCGTACATCGGCTGTACTTCCACAATTTTGCCTTCCGGCGAATAGGTGTAAATATCGCCTAAATTCTTGCCCGTTTTCGGATTGACGAGCTTTTCGGACGACAGAATGACCTTAAAAATTTCTCCTTTCTGGACGCTGCGGTTTAAGGAAGTGGTGTCCAGGTATACTTTTTGTCCGTCTACACGGACCACCGTTGCCTGCGCGCCTGCCAGCGCGGGAAAAAACAGTAAAACGGATGCGGCGATGAAGCAGATGATATTATTTTTCATATAATAAATGTATACCATTTTTACCGGGTGTGAACAATGACAAAAAACAACTTTAACGACTTGGTGGAAACCTTCGCCGTATTGCGCGGGCCGAACGGCTGCCCCTGGGACAGAAAACAGACCCACGAGAGCTTGATTAAATGCCTGCAGAACGAATCCCAGGAGCTGATTGACGCCATCAATAATAAAGATGACGAAAATATGAAAGAAGAACTGGGCGACGTGCTTTTGCAGGTGCTGATGCACAGCCAGATTGCCGCGGAAGAAGGCAAATTTACGATTGACGACGTCATCCAGGGCCTGTACGATAAACTGCACCGCCGCCATCCGCACGTATTCGGCGAGCACGCCAAAGCCGCCACGGCGGAAGAAGCGCTGGAAGTCTGGCGCGCGATGAAAAAGAAAGAACGCGAAAACAAATAAATCCGTTTGCTGTCGGTATTGAGGGTGCAGGTTCCGTCCGGGGCCTGCACCGTTTTTATGCGTACGGCAAGAACCTTTTTAGGACACAAAATAAACCCCCGCATATTATTTCGGGGGTTTAGCTCATTGTCATTATCATATGACTTATGTTCCTCTTTCCCTGGAAGGCTTCGTATCCGGGTCTTCGCGCAATAGGAAAACACGCCGTGCTTTCACAACTGCAACCAAGGACAATCGGGCTGATCCCAGGTACTTAGTACTATTAATATAGCCGGGTTTGCGGTTTTTTCAAGGCCTATTCGGCGGCCTGGGCCCTTTTTCTTTTTACCGTCTGAGAAATAAAAAAACCGGGGCCTAAAAAGGCCCCGGCGCGTTCAAATGCGGCGTTATTTTACCCAGGCGTCTGCGTGTTTGACGGACGGCACGTCCGCCGGGTTAAAGTGCGGGTCCAGCCCCGCTTTTTTCTGGCGGCGGTAGTCGGCCAGTACGTCCAGCACCTGGCGGCGCAGGCGGAAAATGGCGTAAATGTTCAGAAGCGCCATCACCGTCATAAACAAATCGGCCATATTCCATACCAGCTTGAGCTGTAACACAGCGCCCAGCAGCACCATCACGCTTACTCCGGTGCGGAAGAGGGCCATTACCAGGCGGCTGCGGGTTACAAATTCCACATTGGCCTGCCCGTAATAATAATTGCCGATAATAGAGGTAAAGGCAAACAAAAGCACGCTGGCGGAGATAAAATAATTGCCGAGCGGGCCCAGCTCCTGCGTCAGCGCTTTTTGCGTAAGCGCAACACCTTCCAGCCCCGGGAAAGCCTGATAATCGGCCAGCAGTACGATAAACGCCGTGCAGCTGCAGATAATCAGCGTGTCTACAAATACGCTGAAGGTTTGTATATAGCCTTGCTTGACGGGGTGGGACGTATTGGCCGTAGCGGCCGCGTTGGGCGCGCTGCCCATACCGGCTTCGTTGGAAAAAAGCCCGCGGCGGGCCCCGGTCATAATCGTGGCCCCCAAGGCGCCGCCCGCCAGATTGCGCAGGCTGAACGCGTCCGAGAGGATAATACCCAGCACGCCGGGCAGTTTCTCCAGGTTTAGCAGCATGACAATTACCGTGATGGCAATATATCCCAATGCAAATACCGGCACGATGACGGCGGAAAACGCGGCGATGCGTTTTAATCCGCCGAAAATAATTACGGCGGTCAGCGCGGCCAGCACAATGCCGCTCAGCAGGGAGTCAACCTGAAACGTGGCGCTTAGCGACTGGGCGATGGTGTTGGACTGCACCGAGTTAAAAACAAAAGCAAACGTCAGCGTGATGATGACGGAAAACGCCAGCCCCAGCCTGCGGCTGCCCAGCGCGGTTTGCATATAATAGGCCGGACCGCCGCGAAAATGCGCGCCGGTTTTTACCTTATACACCTGGGCCAGTGTGCTTTCCGCAAAGGCGGAGGCCGCGCCGATGACGGCAATTAGCCACATCCAAAAAACGGCTCCGGGTCCGCCCACGGTAATGGCAATGGCCACCCCGGCGATATTGCCCGTTCCCACGCGCGAGGCCGTACTGATGGAAAACGCCTGAAACGGGGAGATATGGCCTTTTTCTTTGGAAGACCCTTCTCCGCCAATCATCAGCCTGAGCATTTCTTGCGGACGGACGAATTGGACAAAACGCGTGGCGAACGTAAAATACAGCCCCGCAAATAACAGCGCGGCCATCAGCACGTATCCCAGAAAACGGTCGTTAAGCAGGGATACGGCATGCGTCAATATATCAGTCATTACAACTCCTTATCAGTGGTTGCGGGTACAATCACAAAACGGGGGTGTGTTTTGAAAAAACACATTTTATAGTATAGCTGTTTTTGAAGCGCAGGGAAACGGTTTTTTTGCGGGAAAGACTTTATTTAAACTTGCGGAGTTTTTTGTCCAGCCAGTTGCAGAAAAGCGTATTGCTGGCGAGCAGCGGCGGCGTAACAAGCATGGTGGAATATATCACCGAGCGGGAAATTTTAACGCGTTTGGAGGGATTTAAAATATCGGGCTCCCGGTAGACTTTAAAGAAGGTGTCCGCCGTCCAGAGTATCGGCCACGCCACCGCGGCGCGCTGGCCGGGCTGGCTTTTGGGCAGCTGCGGGAAATACTTTTTGCCGCTTTTCAGGTTGGCAAGCCCCCAGGCAATCCATTTGCGCTTGACGGGTTCAAACCGGGCGGAGTTGGCGCTGTCCAGCAGTTCGGCGGCCGTCAGACCGGCTTTTTCCAGGTCGGTGCGCGGAAAATAACAGCGGCCGATGCGCAGGTCTTTGGGAAGGTCGCGCAGAATGTTGACGATTTGCAAGGCGTCGCCTATGTGCTGGCCGAGTTCATAAAATTCTTCTTCCGGCATATGGATATCCGCCGTGCCGTAAATCAGCCGGCTCCAGAACAGCCCCGGTTTGCCTCCCATCAGCCGGCAGTAGCGTTCCAGCTCGGCAGGCGTGTCAAACTCTTTGGGCTCGGGGGCGGATTCATTGGGGAAAAAGCTTAAATCAGTTTTCATTCCCTCGCATACGGCGTATACCACGTCGGTAATGTTCTCGCGCTGCTCGCTGGAGATATTGTTTAATAGCTCCAGGCACGGCATTAAATTCTTTACGAGTTCGGCTTCGTACGGGTTTTCCGTGCCGCCGGAAATTTCCTGCGCGAGGCGTGCGGCTTCGGCGGGATCCTGTTCCTTCAAAAGGTGCGGGAAGCGTTCAATCCAATACAGGCGGCGGGAAGAGGGCAGGACGGGCGTATCCGCAATGGTATCGGCATAGCGGCAGAGTAAATAAGCGATGCCAAAAGCGGGGCGCATACTGCGGGGAAGCGCCCGGACGCTTAGGTATAAGCTGCGGGAGGTGTTTTTTAAAAGCGTCTCTATATCCATATATATAAGAATAGCAAATTTCGCCGGGCAAAAAATAATTGACACTGTTTTTGAAATAAAGCATAATATATTTATGCAATTGTTAAACGTTATTAACCACATCCACTCTTATTCCTTTAAGCCGATGAATTGGCTAAAGGAAGAATCCGTTTGGTGCGGGCGTTTAATATAATATAAACTGATTTAGTATTTTTTTAAAACCCCGCTTATTATAAAAATAAAAGCGGGGCTTTTTTTACAACAACAATAAAAACGATTTCACTTTCCGCGCTTTGGTGCGGAAATGAAAAAAACAAAACGGGTACAACAAAAAAATAAAGAAGGTTTGCGCTTCGGCGCAGCCTTCTTTTTTGTTGCAGAGAGAAGGAGTCATCCTGACAGACCGGAGACATGGCGGCGTGAGGATGATTGGCGGAATAGGAGATTCGGCGGTTTGCGGACCGTCATATGGCGCGCGGCAGGCGTTTGGAATGAACGGGCCGGCATATAAATGTGCGCGCACGCAAGCGCACGCGCGCGTACGGGAGATAGGGGTTTTTGAGTGCAGAGGCCCGCGCAGGAGAGGCCCGGGAGGATTGACTGCCCGCGCATTTTTTGGTATCCTTTATACAACAAAAGCGAATTGATCTTTTTTACGGCCCGGTACAAGCGGAAAGATAAACCGGGAATGTTTTCAACCTTCTCCCCGACGGAGAAAAAAAGAGTTGACAAACAAAACAAAAACAGTTATACTAAATATATAAGGAAACAAAAAGGTTTGTTTCCGCGGAAGTTTTCAAGAACCCTTTTTCAGATTTTTGAAAATTAGAAAAATGGGTCTTGACATTTCTGTCTTTTTTTGCTAGACTATAAAAGTAGTCGGAAATTGATCTTTGTAAAAGTAATAACAAAACTTCTTATTCGTTTTTATAAACCGTTCTTATAAACAGAAAACTTTTCAGCAGCGAAACATCACCTTATATTAGAAAAGGCAGACGATGGACTGAGCCAAGCCGATCAAGTTAGTTTTATAAAACAACTTATAAAAACACTTACATACAAGTCTTACCCCTTTGGCCCAAGCGGCCGCGACTTCCTTGAATAATCAAGAAGTATTTAAAAGACTTGGGCAGTTCCCATAAAGCGCTGTTTAAAGCAGGCGCACCGGTTTGAAAAGAAAAACTTGACAAACTTTTAAAAATATGCTTTAATATAAGAGTAGTAAGAATTGACAAGCCGAGTAGTTGAAGAAAGTCTTTAATAAAAGGCTTGACAAAGCGAAGTAAATTTGTTATGATATCTTTACAGCTTTGAGAGCTGTAAAGAAGTTAAAAATAAATTTCCAATTGCTTTTTCCAAACTGGAAAAGAGCAACGAGGAAATTTCGTTCTCTGAAAATTTGACAGCAATGTGCGAATGGGCGATTTGAAATGGACGAATCCTTCGGGGTTTGACAGTTCAAGGCTCATTTAAGTAAGTCATATACTATATTATGACACCAAAGTTAATTCAAAAGAGTAGAGTCAAAAGTCAACAGCTCGCTGTTAGCGATTGATCGCCTTTAAACCGCTTGCGATTTAAAGGTAATTAATTCTAATGGAGAGTTTGATCCTGGCTCAGAGTTAACGCTGGCATCGTGCATAACACATGCAAGTCGAACGGGACTTTGCTTTGTAGCAATACAGAGTAAAGTTTAGTGGCAGACGGGTGAGTAATGTATAAGAAACCTACCTCTGAGTGGGGAATAACAGTCCGAAAGGATTGCTAATACCCCATAACATCTTTAGGCGGCATCGTTTAGAGATCAAAGATTTATCGCTTGGAGACGGTCTTATATTCTATCAGCTAGTTGGTGGGGTAACGGCCTACCAAGGCTACGACGGATAGCCGGCCTGAAAGGGCGACCGGCCACAAGGGCACTGAGACACGGGCCCTACTCCTACGGGAGGCAGCAGTGGGGAATTTTGGACAATGGGCGAAAGCCTGATCCAGCAACGATGCGTGGAGGATGAAGGTTCTCGGATTGTAAACTCCTTTTGAGAGGGAAGAAAAAAATGACGGTACCTCTCGAATAAGCCACGGCTAACTACGTGCCAGCAGCCGCGGTAAGACGTAGGTGGCAAGCGTTACTCGGAATTACTAGGCGTAAAGCGCGCGTAGGCGGAATGTTAAGTCTGTTGTGTAATCTCTGGGCTCAACCCAGAAACTGCAACAGAAACTGGCGTTCTTGAGTGAGGCAGAGGAAATCGGAATTCCTAGTGTAGCAGTGAAATGCGTAGATATTAGGAGGAACACCGGTGGCGAAGGCGGATTTCTGGGCCTTTACTGACGCTAAAGTGCGAAAGCCAGGGGAGCAAACGGGATTAGATACCCCGGTAGTCCTGGCCGTAAACGATGATAACTAGGTGTGGGAGGTATCGACCCCTTCCGTGCCGACGCTAACGCATTAAGTTATCCGCCTGGGGAGTACGGCCGCAAGGTTAAAACTCAAAGGAATTGACGGGGACCCGCACAAGAGGTGGAGTATGTGGTTTAATTCGACGCTACGCGAAAAACCTTACCTGGGCTCGAACGACTGATGGTAGCTTTTATGAAAGTAGAAGCGACCCGCAAGGGAGTCAGCCGAGGTGCTGCATGGTTGTCGTCAGCTCGTGTCGTGAGATGTTGGGTTAAGTCCCGCAACGAGCGCAACCCCTATCCTGTGTTGCCTAGCAATAGGATCTCTCAGGAGACCGCCGCGGATAACGTGGAGGAAGGTGGGGATGACGTCAAATCATCATGGCCTTTATGTCCAGGGCTACACACGTACTACAATGGTATAGACAGAGGGTAGCAATATCGTAAGATGGAGCCAATCCCTAAACTATGCCCCAGTTCAGATTGTGGGCTGCAATTCGCCCACATGAAGCCGGAATCTCTAGTAATCGCAGATCAGCACGCTGCGGTGAATACGTTCCCGGGTCTTGTACACACCGCCCGTCACACCACGAAAGTCAATTGCAACAGAAGTATCCAGGTCGTCTGGGTCCTAAGTTGTGATTGGTGATTGGGGTGAAGTCGTAACAAGGTAGCCGTACCGGAAGGTGCGGCTGGATCACCTCCTTTATTCTATTTTCCTTCGGGATTTTAGAATAGGTCGGTAGTCTTAGCTGGTGCGCGAAAGCGCTATCCGTTTCAGATCGGCCACTCGCACATAGATGGTTTTAGAGCTTAGGCTCTTTGAAAGGTTTTAGAATAGCTTGGGCTCGTAGCTCAGCTGGTTAGAGCGCACGCTTGATAAGCGTGAGGTCGAAGGTTCAATTCCTTCCGGGCCCACAGCAACTTGTTTAAAGGGGCTGTAGCTCAGTTGGGAGAGCGCCTGCTTTGCAAGCAGGAGGCCGTCGGTTCGATCCCGATCAGCTCCAATATAAAACCAACCACAGTGTATATGTTGCGTCAAATTTGCAGTTCTTTGAAAATTAGATAACTTATATTCAATCTTCTCTTGTAAGTCTCCGGAAGCCGGACATTTCAAATCATAAAAATGTCGGGCGGGCAGCAAAGAGAATGAAAATATATTTTAGAAAAGCCAAGCGTTTGTATATTTTACATGTGATATAAATATACTTACACTTACACAATTAAGCAATGAGAACGCAATTAACTGAAAAGTTAATGGTTATCATAAAAAAATATAATAGATAGCAATATCTAGCATTTGAAATGACCATTTAAGAGATGGACGAAAGTCTGTCGGATTAAAGAATATGGTCAAGCTACAAGGGTGTATGGTGAATGCCTTGGTGCCAGAAGTCGATGAAAGACGTGATAAGCTGCGATAAGCCGCGGGAAGGAGCAAATATCCTATGATCCGCGGATTTCTGAATGGGGGAACCCCTGCAGGTGAGAGCCTGCAGATCATCACTTGAAGGCTGAGTCTTCGGACTCGGAGATAGGGTGATAGAAGACAACGTAGGGAAGTGAAACATCTCAGTACCTACAGGAAAAGAAATCAAAGAGATTCCCTGAGTAGTGGCGAGCGAAACGGGAATAGCCTAAACCAGCCCCCGCACTGTATACATCAGTTCGGTGTATAGAGTGCGTGGGTTGGGGTTGCAGGGCTTGCTCGTGTTAGACACAAAGAGTTACCAAGCAGCAGGTTAGTTGAACGGTCTGGAAAGTCCGACCATAGAGGGTGACAGTCCCTTAAACGAAAACCTAGTTGCCTCTTAGCAAGTACCTAAGTACCACTGGTCACGTGCAATCCGGTGGGAATCCGGGGAGACCACTCTCCAAGGCTAAATACTCTCTGGCAACCGATAGTGAACCAGTACCGCGAGGGAAAGGCGAAAAGAACCCCGAGAGGGGAGTGAAATAGAACCTGAAACCGTACATCTACAAGCTATTGTAGCACTATGCCCGCAAGGGAATGTGCGACAGTGTGCCTGTTGAAGAATGATCCAGCGAGTTAATGTGCCGAGCAAGGTTAAGGGCTGAAGAGGTCCGAAGCCGTAGTGAAAGCGAGCCCGAATAGGGCGTTTAGTTCGTCATATTAGACCCGAAGCCAAGTGATCTAACCCTGTCCAGGATGAAGTTCTCGTAACAGAGAATGGAGGTCCGGAGTGTTAAACGTTGAAAAGTTTCTACATGAGGTGGGGTTAGGGGTGAAAGGCCAATCGAACTTGGTGATAGCTGGTTCTCCCCGAAATAGCTTTAGGGCTAGCGTTGAGATTTAACCCGAGGGGGTAGAGCACTGGTAGATTTAGGGGGAGCGACCCTCCTTCCGATGTCTGTCAAACTCCGAATACCTCGGCGTATATCTCAGCAGTCAGTTCGTGAGGGATAAGCTTCACGTGCGAGAGGGAAACAGCCCAGACCGTCAATTTAGGTCCCAAAATGTATGCTAAGTGGTAAAGGATGTGGATTTACTTAAACAGCTAGGAGGTTGGCTTAGAAGCAGCCACCCTTTGAAGAGTGCGTAATAGCTCACTAGTCGAGTGAATCTGCGCCGAAGATGACTCGGGGCTAAGCATACTACCGAAATTACGGATTGTACATTGATTCGTCTTTGTACAGTGGTAGGGGAGCGTTATTAGCAGCTGCGAAGGTATACCGTAAGGAGTGCTGGAGCGCTAATAAGTGAGAATGCTGGAATGAGTAGCGACAAGGAAGGTGAGAATCCTTCCCGCCGAAAATCTAAGGTTTCCTTGAGCAACGTTCGTCGGCTCAGGGTCAGTCGGGCCTAAGCTCAGGCCGAAAGGCGTAGGCGAAGGACATCAGGTTAATATTCCTGAACTATAGTAAGCGCGTCATAACCTAGGGAGGGACGCAGTAGAGTAAACCATCTGGCTATATGCCAGTTCAAGGCCGTAGGCATCTTCGGATAGGCAAATCCGTCCGGAGGCTAAGTCGAAAACCGAGTACGAGTGACCGCAAGGTCGCGAAGTGGTCCAATCACACTGCCTAGAAAAACTTCGTAGGGAGTTCTTACTATAACCGTACCGTAAACCGACACAGGTGGATGGGGTGAAAATCCTAAGGCGCGCGAGATAACCATCGTCAAGGAACTAGGCAAACTAGCTCCGTAACTTCGGAAGAAGGAGTGCCCAAGTACTGGTGTAGCAATACATTGGGAAAGGGTCGCAGTGAATTGGGCTTCGTGACTGTTTAACAAAAACTTAGGGCTCTGCTGAAATCTCAAGATGATGTATAGGGCCTGATGCCTGCCCGGTGCCGGAAGGTCAAGGGGAGTGGTTAGCCGCAAGGCGAAGCTGCGAACTTAAGCCCCGGTAAACGGCGGCGGTAACTATAACCGTCCTAAGGTAGCGAAATTCCTTGTCGGGTAAGTTCCGACCTGCACGAATGGCATAACAAAGAAGCCGCTGTCTCGACGGTGGGCTCGGCGAAATTGTGGTTCAAGTGAAGACGCTTGATGCACGCAACAAGACGAAAAGACCCTATGGAGCTTTACTGTAGCTTGTTATTGAATTACGGTTTACAATACGTAGTATAGCTGGGAGCCTTTGAAACATCCCTTGAGGGGGGTGCGGAGGCAACAGTGAAATACCAGCTTTTGTGGATTGTGGTTCTAACCTACTACCCGTGAATCCGGGTTGGGGACAGTGGCAGGTGGGCAGTTTGACTGGGGCGGTCGCCTCCTAAAGAGTAACGGAGGCGTTCTAAGGTTCCTTCAGGCCGAATAGAAATCGGCCATTGAGCGCAAAGGTAGAAAGGAGCTTGACTGTGAGGACGACGGTCCGAACAGGTGCGAAAGCAGGACTTAGTGATCCGGTGGTCCCTCGTGGGAGGGCCATCGCTCAACGGACAAAAGCTACCCTGGGGATAACAGGCTGATCGGGCCCAAGAGTTCACATCGACGGCTCGGTTTGGCACCTCGATGTCGGCTCATCACATCCTCCCGCTGAAGCAGGTGGGAAGGGTTGGGCTGTTCGCCCATTAAAGTGGTACGTGAGCTGGGTTCAGTACGTCGTGAGACAGTACGGTCTCTATCTGTTGTGTGCGCAGGAAACTTGAGAGGAGTTGTCCATAGTACGAGAGGGCCTGGATGAACGAACCTCCTGTATATCAGTTGTCTCTACAGAGGCATAGCTGATTAGCGGTGTTCGGTAGGGATAAACGCTGAAAGCATATAAGCGTGAAACCCGCCTCAAGATAAGGTTTCCCTGGTAGATTAACTACCCAGAAGACCCCCGGAAGACTACCGGGTTGATAGGCAGAGTGTGTAAGCACAGTAATGTGTTCAGCTAATCTGTACTAATAGGTCGTGAGGCTTGGCCATATTCTTTAATCCTGATAGATTAAGAATGTGAGTGTAACAAAAACACTTGCGCTTTTCTAAAAGTTATCTATACCGTTAGGAGTTGTCGATGACCCGCATTGATCAGCGGAGAGAAAGATTCTAACGTGTTAAAGGAACGTGTTGTAATGACGGGTTCCTTTCAAATTTGTTCTTTTACAAGAGGCTGGAATGAGACTGATAATAATTCCGACGAGGCAACACCCGTTCCCATTCCGAACACGGCAGTTAAGCTCGTAAGGGTCGATGGTATTGGCGCCCAATTCGGCGCTGAGAGAGTAGATCGTTGTCGGTCTCATCCCAGCCTTTTGAAGAAAGATTTAAACCCCGCAGAAATGCGGGGTTTTCTGTTTTATATGTTGATGTTTACCCCTCTCTGTGAGTTTAGCGGCAGAGTTTTGTTTCTTCGTCTCTCTTCTGTGCGGCTGGGAGCGCGACCTCTTTTTAAGTTTAGTTGTTAGTAGCCGGGAAGGCCTGGCGGATATATCGTCCGGCTAACCGGCGTGTCTCCTCTCGCCCGGGGAAGCAGGATGCAAAATACGCGCCGAATTTTTCCACGTCAAAATAACCGATGCCCGTGCCCGTTTCTTCGTCAATGGTAAAAACGCTTCTGCAAGGACGCTCCGAGGCTATTGGATATGGATTAGACGCAGTAAAATACTTTCTGGGGCCTTCCCGTCCATGACCCTTACGAGCTTAACTGTCGTGTTCGGAATGGGAACGGGCGCTGCCGATGAGCCTATGCTTCCAGCTGCTTCCGCGCCGGGTTTTTCCTGGGGGAATGATGGCAAAAGACTTCCGAATCCCCGCTGTCATCGCCGGTGATTGATTCACCCGCCTCAGCGGGGAAAATAATTCCGGTATTACTGACCATTGGCCAAATGCGTGCGGGGATAACCAGGGCCTTGTCCTCCATTCCCCCGTTTGGAGCGGGCAGGTTTCCTTTTGGAAGCATATTTGAAAAACTGTGCGTACCGTGCTTGGGCGCGGGATACCGCTCTTATAAATCCAACTATAAATTTCTTGCGGGGGATTAGGGGCGGGCGGAATGGGGCAATAATACTGTACCCGGTTCCGCTTCGGCACCCTGTGGCGGGGGTGGTTTGCTATAATATTATAAATACCCGCCGTCTTCGGGCCGTGTCCTGCGGCTTAGGTGCCGGCGCAATACCTTTTTATGAATATAGAGTTTATTCTTGCATCCGCTTGCCTGGCCTTACTGCCCGGGCCGGATATTTTATTTGTGCTGACGCAAAGTGTCGGCAGAGGTTTTAAGGCCGCTTTTTCCGTCAGTTTGGGGCTTGTCAGCGGGTTGGCTTTTCATACCGCCGCCGTTGCGCTGGGAGTAGCCGCGCTGGTGGCGGCGTCTCCCGTATTATTCGGAGTGCTGAAATATCTCGGTGCGGCGTATCTGGCCTGGCTGGGGGTCAGTGCCGTGCGGGGTTCTGCCGCGTGTCCGACATCCGCCGGAACAACCGTAGCGGTGGAGAAAGAGTACTCTTTTGTACGGTTCTATCGCCGCGGCGTGATTATGAATTTATTAAACCCTAAAGTGATTATTTTCTTTTTATCCTTTTTCCCGGGCTTTATTCCCAAAAACGCGCCTTCCGTCGGGTGGGCCGTGGTATCCCTGGGCGCAACGTTTGCGGCGGTTACTTTATGCGTGTTTACGCTGGTATGCGCGCTGGGCGGATGGCTGAACAAACGCTTCCATATCGCGCAGTATGCTTCAGGCCGGGCGTTTGGCTGGATTACGGCCGTAATTTTTTGGGGAATCGGCGCGTGGATTGCGTTTGCGTAAAAGCGCGGAATTAACTTAAAAAATAAACAAATACGCTTGTTCGGCCCGCAGAAATTTTGGTATAATAAATATAGAAGCCGCGGATAAAACGTTTGCAAAAAGGATTGCAATAGGCGGCTTTTATTGATAAAATATAATAGAAGTACTTAACCCGATTTTTAACGAGAACCATAACTCCTCCGACGGTAAAACGAAGGGGAAGGAGTTTGTGGCTGTCGTTTTCTCTGCCTAAAAAATAACTTTTTCGGCGGAAAAAAGGCGGCGGTTTTCGTTATTAAACAGGCAACAAAATGAACCTGACAAAAGACCAAAAGAAACAGAAGTCGCAAGACTTAGCAACTGAAATCACCGCCGCCGGCACCATGTTCTTCACCGCCTACCAAGGTTTGAAGTTCGTGGATATGGCTGAACTGCGCGCGCAGCTGATTCCCACGGGAGCCAAATTCCGCGTGGAACGCAACGCGATCGTGGATCACGCCCTGCGCCAGGCCAAAATTGAAGGAGCCGACGAAAAGCTCTTTCAAGGCCCGACGGCCATTGCGGTGGGCGGAGACATTGCCGCCGTCGCCAAAGCGTTGGTGGACTTTCAGAAAAAGTTTGCGGCTTTGAAGCTTCGCGCTTGCTATTCGGACGGCGTCTGGTACAACGAAGAACAGGTTAAACAATTGGCTACCATCGGTACCAAAGAAGAAAACCTCTCCAAGTTGGCCGGCGTGCTTTACAGCACGGTCGCCCAGTCCGCGCAAGTGTTGCAGGCTCCGATACGGGATTTTGCCTACGTTATCAAAGCTTTGGAAGAAAAACAAGGCAAGTAATAACGCGGCGCGCAGTCTGCGCGGCGGGCGGTTCTTTAAACGGAGCGATTTTTCAATTTTGTTTGGGGATTGCGGTTTTCTTTGCGCCGCGGCATAGTGTAAATTATGTCGGGAGCAAAAAAGCCGCAAGCCCGCGGAAAATGGAAAATCGTGCGGGGGTCATCTTCGGATGAACGCCCAGCCGTCCTGGAAGGCAAAATCTAAACCCGCCAAGTGCGGTAGTAGTCCTAACGGATAAATGCACGGGCCTAAACACGGTTTAGGCAGAAGGCAGCTACTCTATAAAATAAGGAAAATAAATAAAATGGCTAAATTAACTCAAGAAGAAATTCTTTCTTATTTAGAAGAAGCAACAATTTTAGAATTAAACGACTTAGTAAAAGCTTGTGAAGAAGAGTTTGGTGTATCCGCAGCAGCAGGTGTTGTAGTAGCAGCAGCTGGAGCAGCAGAAGCAGCAGAAGAGAAAGATGAGTTCGATGTAGAACTTGCAGAAGTTGGACCAAACAAAGTTAAAGTTATCAAAGTTGTTCGTGAAGTAACTGGCTTAGGTCTTAAAGAAGCTAAAGAAATGGTTGACGGAGCTCCTAAGGTTGTTAAAGAAGGCGCATCCAAAGCAGAAGCTGAAGATATCAAAACAAAACTTGAAGCTGAAGGCGCTAAGGTTAATCTTAAATAATTATCTTCCTATTATATATAGAAGATTTGCAAGCAGGAATGCCACTGGTATTCCTGCTTTTTTTACAGAGCCGGAGGATTACAGACTATGATGAAAAGAAAAACGGCAGTCATATTTGGTATCATCATTGCAGCCCAGCTTTGCCTGACTCCATATGCAGGTGTAAAAGTACAGGCGGCTGAACTGGAAGAAGGACAGATGTTTGAAGATTCATCAGAAGATTCAGAGACTTTTGGAGATGTGTCAATACCGGATACGCAGTCGGCAGAGAAAACTGAAGAGAATGAATTTGGGGATGACGACGGTTTCAGTGATGGAGACGTTGAAACTTTTTCTGCGGAGGATGCGGATCAGTCCTGCGAAAATATGCAGGAACTTGTGCTGAATGTGCAGGATGGAGAGGATATTACTGTAAAGTTAAATACACTGCTGGCACAGGCCAGGGACAAGGCAACGGATGAAAAGCAGTGCAAAGTTACCGTGCCGCCCGGAAATTATACACTTACGGGAACTTTGCATATGTACAGCAATATCTATCTATATGCAGAGGGTGCCACGATAACAAAGACTTCACCGCGAAAAGAAATCCTGCTCCGTCTTGGCGATACACAGAAATCTGCAGGCGGATACGAGGGATACCGTAATATAACTATCGATGGCGGAATCTGGGATTCAAATTATGAATGTGTGGAAGACAAGGGGGGACCTGGAGGGTTTGTAGGTTTTAGGATCGGTCATGCTACGAATGTTACAGTGAAGAATGTTACATTTCTTAATAACCTTAAATCGCATTTTCTGGAACTTGCAGGAGTGAAGAATGCAGAAATTACAGGATGTACGTTCAGGGGCTACTGGAAAGAGTTTACAGGCGGCGGACAGGAATGTATCCAGCTTGATGCCTGTATGCCGAGAATTTTCCCAGGATATCTTCCATATGACGGAAGTGTCTGTGAGAACATTGTGATAAAGGATAATACCTTTGAAGATGTATTTGCCGGCATTGGAAGCCACAGCATGATGTTTGATAAACCGTATAAAAATATCACGATCAGTAACAACCGGTTTAATAATCTGAAAAAGAGAGCAATATGGTGCCTGAATTATCAGGATACGGTTGTGACGGGAAATACCATGACAAATGTGGGCGGTGGTGTTTATGTGCGTTCTGTTTATACCAGAAATGCACATACTGTCAGCGGTCAGGAAGTATCTCCGGAGGGAAATCAGTACGCAGAGAATATTCTGATCGCTGATAATCAGATCACAGTTCTGGAACCAACCGTAATAGATGGCAAACAATGGAATGGATATGGAATCTGGATCACAGGCGAGGTATCTCTGGGCTCAGCAGGAGAAACTATTCCTTCTGAAGATGATGATCCTGAGAATACAGCAAATCCGACGACCAATGGAATTCCGGTGGGAAGATATATTATTCGCGGAGTTACAGCCAGAAATAATACGATCAGCGGAAATTGCGACGGAATTAAATTTTCCCTTGCAGAAGACTGTTCATGCAGGGGGAACACAGTCAGACTTTCTGATAGTCATACCTACAACAATATGGGGATCAGTGTTGCCAAGGGAAGCAATATCAGAGTTTCCTATAACAATCTTTCCGGCGGAAACGGATATGGGATTTATGCAGTCGGAACAGAGGCTTCACAGAAAATCTGCCGGATTTACGGAAATACAGTCTCCGGA
>ERZ779737.1008-NODE-1008-length-23653-cov-2.978558_pt1 | contig 23653 bp, 19 predicted proteins | sample MGYA00511889_ERZ779737 | MGnify/ENA primary metagenome ERZ779737 (study PRJEB29588, sample SAMEA2163575) | human gut metagenome | biome: human gut; feature: human-associated habitat; material: faeces | place: Denmark | collected 2008/2010 ... | reverse complement strand
GGTGGATACAGTCGGCTTTGTCAGCCGCCTGCCGCATGATTTGGTGGATGCTTTTAAGAGCACACTGGAAGAAGCTGCCTGCTCTGACATCATCTTGAAAATTGCCGACGCCAGCGACAGCGAAGCCGCCGAGCAGCTGAGCGTGACCGATGAAGTGTTGAACGACCTGGGCTGCGGGGATATCCCGCAGGTGACGGTCTACAACAAGTGCGACCGCACCGGTGTTGCCCCCTATGACCCGGATGTGCTGCTGGTAAGCGCCAAAACCGGCTACGGGCTGGACAGCCTGCTGGCCAAGATTGACGAGATTCTGGCACACCGTGTGCGCACCATTGAGGTACTGTTGCCCTATGACAAGCTGGCCCTGGCCGATGTGTTCCGCACCCGCGGCAGCGTTCTGGCTGAAGAATACCGCGAAAACGGCGTGTATTACAAGGCAACCGTAAAGGTGGATGACCTGCACCGGTTTGAAGCGTACCTGCTGTAAGCGCAACCGTTCGCTTTGTGCAAGATAACAAATACTGATTTTATTGCTGATTGTAGACAAAAAGACCTCCATCCCTGCACGGTTCTGTGCTTGGGATGGAGGTCTTTGGTTTATTTGTGTGTACCCTGCGTTACGGCAAAATTATTCCGCCGTCAGCAGTTTAACAGCGCGGGAGGTGCCCAGGCGGTCTGCGCCCAGATCCAGGAACTTTTCCATGTCCTCAACGGTGGAAATGCCGCCGGCTGCCTTGATCTTGCAGCGGCCGCGCACGCAGCGGGCAAACAGCTCAATATCATGGAAGGTTGCACCTGCGGTAGAAAAGCCCGTGCTGGTTTTGATGAAGTCGGCACCGGCTTCCACCACGATATCGCACATCTTCTCTTTTTCTTCATCGGTCAGAGCCAAACCTGAACAGCCGAAAATTACGGCTGATGGATATTCATTTGACAACGAAACACTCCTGTTTTTTCACTTTCAACTGATCGCACAAAGCCTTTGCCTCTTCATGCTTTTTAAACCGCCCGACACGCAAACGGTAAAAAGTACCGCTTGCCACGACCGTCTTTGATATAAAATGGGGTTGGTCGGCAATAATTTCCTTAAATTTTTTAGATAATCGTTTCCATTCGCTTTCAGCCGCGCTGTCCGAACGCGTGGAAACCAGCTGTACCGTGTAAAAATGCTCATCTTTTTTCCCGACGGCCGGCACCGGTGTTTTTTCAGCGGGTTTTGCCACAGCCTGTTCAACCGGCCGTTCTGCTGATTTCTGCTCCGCGGGAACAGCCGCCGGTTCCGTTTCCCTGAACATCACTTCGACAGGTGTGCCGTCTTCTTCGTAAATCACGGCCGCGGCGGGCATGGTATCCTGAGCGATGATATCCGCCGCCAGATCACCGATCGGGTCAGCCTGCCGCTTTTCATCGTCTGGCTGGACAGAAGGCCGAACGGGTTTTTCCGCCGCCGGCAATAGCCGTTCAACCGGCAACTCCGCATTGCTTTGACGCAGGCGTTCATAAACCAGCTTGTCCCGATTGGGGACTTCCATACCGCCCGGAGTTTCCGGTTTCATGCCGTCAGCCGAAGAATCGGCCCGGATAACAGGCAGTTCGCCGTTATCAGCCCCGTAATAAACGGAAACATACTTGCCGAAAGTCAGCCACCCGACACTGACGGCAACGACAATACCGATTGATACGCCGATTAAAATCGCCGGCTTTTTTTTACGCTGTTCCAGACGTTCTTCCCGAAAGGAAGAAAGGATATCCTCTTGCGACGTATCCGTGTCCTGCGTTTGCATGACTTACATCTCCTCTGCGGGAATGACGCCGAAAACGTCCAGCCCCGACCGAATGACTGTTGCGGCGGCTTCAACCAGCGCCAGACGAGCCAAAGACAGTTCCGGTTTTTCCTGTTCCAGGAAACGCAGTTCCGTATTGTCCCGTCCTTTGTTCCACAAACCGTGGAACGCCGCGGCCGTATCGTTCAGATAATAAGCAATCCGATGCGGTTCGTGCGCAGCCGCGGCAATTTCAATCTGACGCGGAAATTCTGCCAACTGGCGGATTAAAGCGATTTCCGCTTCGTCTGTCAACAAAGAAAAATCAGCTTTTGCCAAAGCCGGCAGGCTCAAATCCTTTTCGGGGAACATCTCTCCGGCTCTGCGCCGAACGGAACAGGCGCGGGCAAAGGCGTAATTAACATAAAAAACAGGGTTGTCTTTGGATTGTTCTTTGACTTTTTCGACATCAAAATCCAAATGCGCGTCGTTTTTACGCGTCAGCATAATAAAACGCATAACGTCTTTGCCCACAGCGTCCACCATATCGCGCAAAGTAACGAACCGCCCCGCCCGTTTGGACATTTTCATCGGTTCGCCGTTGCACATCAGGTTCACCATCTGGCACAGTTTAACGTCCAGCTTTGCCTTTCCGTCGGTCAAAGCTTTGACCGCGGCCATCATACGCTTGACATATCCCGCGTGATCCGCACCCCAGACGTCGATCATATCGTCAAAACCGCGCCGGTATTTATCCAGATGATACGCCATGTCGGACGCAAAATATGTTTGGAAGCCGTTCGATTTTTTCAAAGCGCGGTCAACGTCGTCGCCGAACAGCGTCGCTTTGAACAAAGTCTGCGGTCTGGGTTCCCAGTCGTCGGGCAGTTTGCCTTTCGGCGGTTCCAGAACGCCTTCATAAATCAACCCTTTTTCGCGCAGAAATTCGATCACTTCTTCGACTTTTCCTGATTCGACCAGAGCGCGTTCCGATGAAAACACGTCAAACGTAATTCCCAAAGCCGCCAAATCACTGCGAATCATATCCATCATTTTATTGATGGCAAAGCCGCGGAAATAAGCCAACCATTCTTCTTCGGGCTTATTCAGCCATTTTTCGCCGTCTTTTTCGGCCAGCTCTTTGCCGACGGGAATCAGATATTCGCCGGGATAAAGCCCTTCAGGAATTTTTCCGATATCTTCGCCCAAAGCTTCCCGGTAACGCAGATAAACGGACCGGGCCAGCACGTCGACCTGCGCGCCTGCGTCGTTAATATAATATTCACGAGTGACTTCATATCCCGCCTTTTCCAGCACAGAAGCCAGCGCGTCGCCGAAAACAGCCCCGCGGCTGTGTCCGATATGCATGGGCCCCGTCGGATTGGCGGAAACAAATTCGACGTTCTTCTTTTGCCCTTTTCCCATATCCGAAACGCCGAAAGAATTTCCTTTTTCAAGAATATCCTTTAAACAACCTTCCCAGAACGCCTTTGACAAACGCAGGTTGACAAAGCCCGGTCCGGCGATTTCCACCTGATCGACGATCGGCAAATTTTTTAATTCTGCCGCCAGAATTTCAGCAAATTCGCGCGGCTTCATACCGGCCTGCCCGGCCAGAATCATCGCCGCGTTCGTCGCCGCATCGCCGTGCGCCGCATCTCTGGGCGGTTCGGCAACCAGCCGCGACGTATTTAAACCGGACGGGATTTTTCCTGATTTTTCCAATATTTCCAGCGTTTCGATAATATTGTTTCTGATTTGTGTAAAAATATTCATATTAAAGTCTCACCTGCGGATCAAAAAGCCGCGTATGCAGTTCAATGGCGGAAGCGTCCGTCAGCCCGGCGACAAAGTCCGCGATCAGGCGGGCTTTTTGTTTCTGCCCGTCCGCGTTCTGCGGGCAGAGGCGGGCTTTTGACTGCCACTGCGGCGGTAAAATGTTGTTTTCGGCAAACAGCAAAGAAAACAAATCTTTGATAATTCTTTTCCCCTTGCTGGTCATGCGGTTGATTTTATAATGGCGGTACATGTTCGGAAACAAAAAACCCTTCAGACTTTGCATTTGCGCTTTCATATTTTCCGAAAAATCAATGACGCCGCGTCCGCAGGAACGGATATCTTCAACGCTCTGCGGCTGCAATTCCTGCAAATTCCTGCGCGACGTGTCGGCAACGTCCAAAATCATGTCGTTAATCATGCGGCGCACCGTTTCGGCAACAATTCTGGAATGTTCCACTGTCGGATATTCTTTTTTCACCTGATCATAATGCCGTTTGAAAAAGTCGACCTGCGACATTTCTTCCACTGAAATCAGCCCCGTTTTCAACCCGTCGTCCGTATCGTGGTTGGAATAAGCGATATCATCGGCCAAAGAAGCGATCTGCGCTTCGGCCCCCGGAAAACCGTCCAGTTCCAGATCCTGCACGGCATTATATTCCGCGATTTCCAACGGCAGAGGCTTTTTCCCCGCCCCGACCAAAGGCCCGTTATGCTTTACCAGCCCTTCCAACGTTTCCCATGACAAGTTAATCCCGTCAAAACGCGGATATTTCTGTTCCAGCTTTGTCACAATTTTTAAAGAATGAGCGTTGTGATCAAAACCACCGTAATCCTGCATACATTCGTTCAAAGCCATTTCGCCGGCATGCCCGAACGGCGTATGCCCCAGATCATGCGCCAAAGCCAGCGCTTCCCCCAGATCCCGGTTTAATCCCAGCATACGGCACAGAGAACGGGTAATCTGCGATACTTCCAGCGAATGAGTCAAACGGGTGCGCAAGCTGGTTCCTTCATGATAGACGAACACCTGCGTTTTTGATTCCAGACGGCGGAAAGCCTCTGAATGAATAATTCTGTCCCTGTCGCGTTGAAAACACGTCCGGTAGGGGGCTTCTTTTTCGGGATAAAGCCTGCCGCGCGTTTTTTCGGCCAGCGTTGCGTAAGGGGCTAACACCATAAACACCTGCACATAAAAAATTTGCAAGGCATTATAACAAAACCAAATCAAAAAGCTATTTCATTTTGAATTTTCGTCCGCTTTTGTGTCCGCGGGCATTGAACCGTTGTTTTCGGAAAACAGCTGATTATATCTATTTTTTATATTTTTCAAAAGGTTATCAAATTTTTCCTTTAACTTGAATTCTTCTGCTATCCGGATAAAGAAAAATCTGATCATCGAAATATAATACCTGTCCTGCGCGCCCATAACGATTTTTTTATCCGTAGGGACAGAATGATTTTCCGCCGTTTCGATTTTGTTTTGAGGTACGGAAGGCTGTTTTATTTTTTCAGATTCCGCGGTTTGAGGACGCTTTCTTTCCGGCGGATTTTTCAGAACGGACAGCGCATTTTCATTTAAAGAAATCCTCTGAGAAACATCGGACTTTTCCTTTTGCGGCCGGACAGAAAAACGTCGCGCATCGGCATAAGCTTTAGCGTCTTTTTCAAAATATTGCCGCCATAACGGAACGGCGTCGCCCAAAGCACTGTTCTGTCGGCTTATTTCTTCGGATACTTTTTGGCGGTAAGCAATCATTCTTTTATTCAGCCGGGCACGGATATACTCACAAGCAACATTGCGGGCAGCCAGACGCTCATATACTTTAGCCGCGTCTTCTTTGATTTTTGGTGCCGCATTTTTACCGTGCCGCTCCAACACGGCAATCCGGCGGGATAAACTGTCCATCAAATAATCATACAAAAACGTCCCGCGCTTTTCGTTAAAAGTAATCGTTGCGGAATATCCCAGCTCCAAACGGATCCTGCCGGTCTGACAATCAACGAACGCCGCCGCCCGGTCAACTTCCAGCGAAGCCCCCGTCACCAGATTTTTTAAAATTCCCTGCCCGTCCGCGGACGGCCTGCCCGACCTGTCAACGGCAATATTTTCAGGCGCGGTTATATTATAATTGCGTTTTGTTTCCAGCATTGTCAGGCTGACTTTAGCTTTGGCCGCCGCTTTTTCCTTCGGAGCGGATCGTTTTGGCGCCGCATGATTTTTCAACCTGTTTTGCGCAACCTGCTTCCATTGATAGGCATAATTTTCTTCACCGTCGATCAGATTGTCCTGCTTATCCGCTTCTTCTATCATGCGGGAAACATAATCGTAAAAAACATCGTATACATCTGACTGTACCTGAAAACAGTGTTTTTTTTCCGCCAGTGATTTTTCAAAACGCAGCAAAACTGCCGAAGCAATCGGCTGATAAAATTTTTCCGTAACGCCTTTGCGCAAAGCGATATGCGTTAATTCATGCTTTAAGATATGATCAAATTCCGGCGTTCCTTTTTTGTACTGATTGATAATCTGAACCAGAAATTCAAATTTGCTGAAATCCAGAACGATATGCCCGGCTTCGCAGTCTATCCTGATACTGGGAACACAGGATACGGGAACAGTGCACCCCGCCGCCTGCGGGCCGCAGTCCGTCACGGATTCGGACGTTTCAAAATCAACCCGCGTATTCACCGGAATAACCGTCACTTCAGGCCGGGCGAAGGCCGGCGCGCACGGCAGACAGCACAAAACAAGAAATAAAGCCGAAACATATTTATTCATTTTGTTCTCGTTCGCAAACGTCCATATGATATATATGGCCGCCCTGTTCGGAATCTAATTTTGCATTTTCTTCCCGAACGATTTTAACAAACGACTGATCGGCTGCCAGAGCCGTTTCGGAAATTCGTTTTTGAATTTCTTTACAGCTTTTTGACGTATTCTGCCCGGTTTCATAGGCCAGAATTAAATCCTGAGCCGTTTTTTCGATAAAAGAATCCAATACTTTTCTGAAAACGGCCTCATGTAACAATTCGTGTTTCAGAATTTGATCAAAAAAGCATGAGCCCTTTTGATACGCGGAAGAAATCGAGATCGTCATAGGCTGCGTTTCCGCAACGTTTAAAGTAATAACGGAAGTTTCGCAGTCAGCCGCCGCCGAAAACGAAACGGCAAAAACCGTACAGCCGGGACTGTCATTTCCGTTGCAGACGACGCTGTCGGAATTTATTTTGAATACAGTCTGTCCAGGAACATAACCTATCCGCACGGACGGTTTTTTTCTGTTTACCTGCAGATATGCGTTGGCGGTGGGAAGATCCCGTTTTTGGAAATAAGGATTCTTTTTTTGGACATATACCTTTTTTTTCTGATACCGGCGGGTGTATTTCTGTTTTGCGGCGAAAGCTTCGGACGAAACAAGGCCGGCGACGGCCAGCAAACAGATCAAACAGAATATTTGAATTACTTTGCGCATTTGCTTTTCAACTCTGCCGGAGTGATTGTTTTGGCCTGGCGTTTCAGAGCGGATATTTTTGAATTCATTGTTTTCAGGTAATCCTGCACAATCAAATGAATTTCCGCGTTCAGATCAACCGTGCCGTATTGACTGTTCAAAGCCGCGTCATAAGCCTTTTGCAAATCAATTTTGATATGATCAACAACATCGTAAACGGCCTTTTCAATCTCGTCAACCAATGAAAATTCGTAATCCGCCAGCGTCTCGTATTCACAGGACTGCGGCAAATAATCGTCCAGTATTTTTATTTTAAAATACGGAACGTCAATCTTGACGGAAAGCCGGCCTAAATAAAGCTTAAACTCGGCGCTGCTCTGCAGCCGAAAATCCGTACAGCTCAGAAAGGAAAGCTTGTCGCAGTCATCGGCAGACGTCTGCAGACAATATCCCGTTCTGTACGGACATTCAATCCAAGCTTCGGAAGAATATTCTATTTCCGGCGGGTTATAGACGACTTCGACATTTAAAGGAATTTTACAGGCGCGGATAATCGCGTCAACGTCGTCACGGTCAAAATCCTGATTTTGACGCATGTCTTCATCATAATAGGTTTGCGCGAATTCGTGAAATTTCTTCTCGGCGGCCTGTGCGGCTCCGTTATAATCTTTTTGTTCAAACCTTGCGTTAAACGCGTCGACGATATCGTTCATTCCTTTTTGAACAACGGTTCCCAAAGCGCCGGAATGCAGGTCAATATGCGTCAATTCATGTTTTAAAACTTCTTCGTACTGACAGGATCCTTTGGGCAAATCCGAATGGATTTCGATTTCGTTGTTCTTTGCAAAAACGTTAATCACGATATGACGCTGCGCCATATTGATTTTCATTTCCACGTCTTTATCGGAACGAGCGCAGCCCAAAATAACGGTTCCCGGTTTTTTCGGACCGCAAGGGACTTCTGTTTTGTTATGAATATAATAAATTTCGCCCGGGTGATATTTAACTTCTATCAGCGTGTTGTCCGGCACGCCGAAAGCAGGACGACAGATAAAGACAATCAACCAAAAAAATACCGTCCGCGTCATAACTTTATTCCCGGCATTGGTTTTGCAGATGCAGATAAGCGTCCTGAGAATCCATCAGATCGTTTTGTTTCCTGTCTTCGGCCATCATACGGGTAACAAACCCGTTTAGCACTTTGTCTATTTTATTGATCTGCGCCTGCGTCAGCGGCGGCGGTAGGCCTTCGACAACAGCCAAAACGGCTTTGGCGATTTCGGGTGCGAACCGGGTTAAAATCCGCCGGTGCAGCGCCAAATGCGTTAATTCATGTTTTAAAACCGCGTCAAACAGACAGGACCCTTTTTGCAAATCAGACGAAATTTCCACTTCAACGTCTTTTAATCCGATTAACAAACCGATTTCACGGACAGCTCCGTCCGGCGTCAGCTTTATTCCATTAATCGCCGCATAAAAAACGACGCGCGTACACCCGCCGCCGTGATTAACGGCCCCGGAACAGTCAAACTTTTTATTTTTGTGAATATAAACCGGCCGGCCGTTATCAAGCTGAACAACCATTTCCGGTTTTTCCGTACGACCGGAATTGTCCGAAACGACGACCGGAACAGCCCTGCGAATATTCTGCGCGGCCGAAACAGGACCGGCGAAACACCCCAATAAACATATGCAAAAAAACAGCCTGATCTTCATTTTTCATTCCCGGACGACCGTTTTTTATTTAAACAAAGAGTTACTGAAAAAACAATCCTTTCCTTTGTTTATTTTCCTGTGGATTCGCTTTGTTTTTTCCTGTATAAAGATAAGAAACAAAAAATACCAAAGGTTATTTTTCCAGAAATGAGCGATGATCCTCATAATTGCGCCAAGCCTCCGTCCGCTTTTGTTCAAAATGAACAAAGGACTGTCCGCGTATCGACATGGAACGTTAATTCGGTCAAAGCCCGGCTGCCGGTTTTAACGGCATATCTGCAAGAAAAAAAACCGGATATCGTCATGTTGCAGGAAATCAAAACGGAAACGGAAAACTTTCCGGCATTTGAATTAAGCAGTTTGGGATATTATTCTTTGGCCAAAGGACAGAAAAGTTATAACGGCGTCGCTCTGGCGGCCAGAGAACCGCTGGAACAAATCCGGGATACGCTGCCCGGGGCGCCCGATGACGGCGAACAGGCCCGTTTCATCGAAGCGTACTGCCCTGCCTTAAAAACGCGACTGATCAGCGTTTATGTCCCGAACGGTGAACCGCCCGCAACGGATCCCGACAGCACCTGTAAACTGGAATACAAACTTGCCTGGCTGGACGCTTTGGCTGCGTACGCCGCACGACTGTCGGAACAGGACGATCCGTTTATTATCGGCGGGGATTTCAATGTTATCGAATATGACGACGACGTTTACGACCCGGCCGCGTTTAAAAATACGGCTTTTACGGTTCTGCCGGTCAGACAGCGTTTCCGCGCCTTTTATTACACGGGTCTGACAAACGCTTTGCGGCGGGCGGGTCCGCACGGACGGACATTATATTCGTACTGGGATTACCGCGGCGGAGCATGGGAAAAAAACAACGGTATTTTGCTTGATCATTTGTTTTTATCGCCGGTATGGGCGGACAAACTGATTTCGTCAGATGTTGACAGCGAAACCCGCAGTGCTCAGAAAGCCTCTGATCACGCGCCGGTAAGCTGCCTTTTATCTCCAATATAACCAGAGGAAAAGATGGATTCTCCTTCGTCATATACATTTTTAAAACTTTTTGCGGCTTTTGTTTTTGTGGCGATCAACGCTTTTTTCGTTGCCGCCGAATTTTCAATCGTTAAAATCCGCCGCTCCCGACTGGAAGAAATCGAAGCGCACGGAAATAAAAAAGCAAAACTGGCGATTAAAGTCACCTCTTCGCTGGATTCTTATCTCAGCGCGACACAGCTGGGAATTACATTGGCTTCGCTGGCTTTGGGGTGGATCGGGGAACCGGCGCTGGCTGTTATTATTGATCCATTGTTCGGGCATTGGTTAAAAGACGACCCGATCCTGATGCATTCCGTCAGTATCGCGACCGCATTTACGATCATCACGCTGTTGCATGTTGTTTTCGGGGAACTGGTGCCGAAATCCATCGCCATTCAGAAAACGGAAACAGCCGTTATGCTGGTTGTACGGCCTTTGTATTTATTCGCTCAGATTTTCCGTCCGATTATTTATATTTTCGATCATCTGGCCGCTCTTGCGCTGAAACTGATCGGTATTCAGCCGGCGCATGACAGCGACCTGGTTCATTCCGAAGAAGAAATAAAGTTAATCGCGGGGGCTTCCCAACGCGGTGGAATTATTGACAAAACGGAAAGCGAAATCATTAAAAACGCCGTTGACTTTTCCGATAAAATCGCCCGTGAAATCATGGTTCCGCGTCAGGATATGGAATGTTTGTATCTGGAAAACACTTACGAAGAAAACTTTAACATCGTAAAACAAAGCAACCATACGCGCTATCCCGTCTGCGACGAAGACAAAGACAATATCGTCGGCATGATTCATCTGCGCGACATTTTGATGAACGAAGATGAAAAAGACATCACCAAAATGCTGCGGGAAGTTTTGTTCGTTCCCGAAAGCCTTTCCGTTTCCGAAGTCCTGCATACAATGAAAAGACGGCGTATTCACATGGCTATTGTCATTGACGAATACGGCGGTACTTCCGGTCTGATTTCGATGGAAGACGTTTTGGAAGAACTGGTCGGCGATATTCAGGACGAACACGATACGGCAGACGACGTTTACGAAAAACGGCTGGAAGACGGATCGTTCGAGTTTTTGGGTATGACGTTGCTGGACGAAGCAATGGAATACATGGGGCTGCGCACACTGGACGAACATGAAGAAGACACGATCGGAGGATATGTCTTCGGCCTTTTGGCGCGAAAACCCAAAGTCGGTGATGTTGTCGATTGTCCTTTATGCAGCTTTGAAATTCTGGAAATCGACGGTTTCCGCGTTAAAAAAGTCAAAGCTTTCCTGAAAAAAAATGACGAGGAAGAAGACGCCGGCAAAGCCGAGGAAAAAGCCGGTTAAACTATTATAACGTTATAAAAAAGGGACTTGTAACAAGCCCCCTTTTTTTACGCCTTTTGCCTTTTATTCATTAAACAATAAAGCCCCATCATCAAAGCCGTTACCGTTTCAGAAACAGGCATCGAAAGCCAGATTCCGGCAGTACCCAACAATTTCGGCATAACATAAAATGCAGCTGAAAGCAGAACTGCTCCCCTTAAAAGAGCAAAGACAGCAGCAGGTTTCAACCGTTCTACGCTTTGAAAATAACCGATTCCGGTCAAGTTCAGAATAAAACATAAAAATCCTGCCGCAAAATACGGAAATCCGTTGATCGCCAATTTTGCAACCGTTGTTGACGGATCAAGGAAAAATCCGACCAGTGTTTCAGGAAACAACACAAAAACAGCCGTTACGACAACTCCGCAAACAATGGCGGCCAGCAAAGCTGTTTTTTCGGATTCGGCAACCCTTTGTAAATTATTCATGCCGAAATTATAACTGATAATCGGTTGAGCCGACTGAGCAACGGCGTTCCCGACCATAAAAACAAACGGAGCATAGTAACAACAAATACCAAACGCGCCTACCCCGTCATCACCAAGATATAACATAAAGACATGATTACCCGCAAACATCAAAACAGCCATTGTCGCTTCCCCCAGCAAAGCGGAAGACCCGATACGGCATTGGCTGACAATATTATCCCAGAACAGATAAAAACCGCGTAATCCGATTTTAACCGGATAAAATCGCAGCGTTTTAGCGTAAAACAGCAGATACACAACAGCAATCGTCCCGCCGACGAACAGCCCGACCGTTGCAGCAAAAGCCGCTCCCATAATGCCCCAGCCGAAAGGAAAAATAAACAGCCACCCCAAAAATGTATTAATACCGGCGGCAATAACACTGCACCACATTGCCAATTTTGGAGCCCCGTCCAATCTGATAATAAACAAAGCCACCGACACCCACATTTGAAAAATCAAAGACGGCGCAAACCATAATAAATACGTTTTCACCATCGGCATTAAATGATCAGATGCCCCCAGTATATAAGCCGTTCTTTCTGGAAAAAACATAATCAGCGCGACAAAAAACACCATAACTGCCGTAACAAACAGTATTGACTGCGTTACGTTAAACCGGGCATATTTTATTTTGCCTTTTGACAACGCAACCGAAGCAATCACCGACCCGCCAATCCCGGTCATCAGCCCAAGTCCGGTAAACAGCATCAAAATCGGGATACAAATATTAACGGCGGCAATTCCCTGTGCACCGATGCCATGACCGACAAAAACGCCGTCAATCGCCGTAACAGCGCACATACTTAACATTCCCGCCAAAGTCGGGAAAAACAATTTTCTGAACAAAACAGAAACTTTTTCAGTTCCTAAATCCATTTTTTATCCTTTCCTTTGACACAAAAAAAACGGATAAAATGATTGGTTTTACCCAGTCATCTTATCCGGTTGCAGAAACCTCCGATGAGGATTACAAAACTTTTTATTGTTTCCGCCCTCACCTATACAATATCAGAAATCAAAGTCAAGCCTTTATGATTCAATTTTTTTAATTATCTTACAGGGATTTCCCGCAGCGATCACACCGGCGGGAATATCTTTGACCACGACGCTGCCCGCCCCGATCACACTTCCGTCCCCGATCGTTACCCCGGGCAAAATAACAACCGCCCCGCCGATCCAAACGTCTTTTCCAATCGTAATCGGCTGCGCCTTTTCCAATCCTTTCCGGCGCTGTTCAACGTCTAACGGGTGATTGACCGTATAAAACTGAACATTCGGACCGATAAAACTTCCCTGCCCGATACGCACATATCCGGCGTCTAAAAATACACTGCCCGTATTGATATAAACGTTGTCTTCTAAAAACAAATGACAGCCGTAATCGCAATATAACGGCGGCGTAACCGTCACATTTTCACCGACAGAGCCCGCAACTTCTTTTAACAGAGCCCGGCGTTTTTCTTTTTCCAAAACATCAGCGGCATTATATTCTTTTAACAAACGCTGCACTTTGATATAAAAGCCGGACAATTCCTCACAGGTTGCATCAAACCATTCGCCGCGGCGTTGTTTTTGATATTCCGTTTCCATTGTTCTTTCCTTTCCATAACCGAAAGAAATATAAAAAACAGAAAAATCAAAGTTAAATCAGACTCTGTGAATTGCCACCTGATGTTTCGTATGATGATAAGCGGCAATAAAAACGCCCGTAATCACCAAAATTCCGCCGGACAACTGAGCCGCCGATATTTTTTCACCAAGAATAAAATAAGCCTCGATACTGCTGAAAACCGGCATCAGATAATACAGCAACCCCGTTTTCAATGCTCCGATTTTCTCCAGAGAAATATCCCAACATAAATAAGAAATAATAGAAGGACATAACCCCATATAAATAACGATCACAACAGCTTCAACAGTTAAATGGTGAATCGGATTTGTCCAAAGCGTTATCAGAAAAACCGGCGTTAAAATCAAAACGCCTATAAAGACCATCGCCCCCAGCAAAGTCAGTGCCGGCACATCAATTTTCCGGGTTTGCAATACGCCGTAAGCGCCGAATATAACCGTCATAAACAGCATCCAGAAATCACCCGGGACCAAAGGAATATGCAGCAAATGCGTCAACTGTCCTTTAGAAACAATAATCAATACGCCGAATAAAGCTATACAGAATCCGATAATTTGTTTTGCCGAAATGACCGTATGTAAAAATATTTTTGAAAAAATCACCAGAAAGATCGGCGCCATTGTTCCCAGCAGCGCCATATTGATGACGGAAGCGGTTCGACCGGCCTGATAAACAATCGTATTTTGCAAAACGACGGCAATCAGAGCGGAAACAAACACATGTTTTTTATGCACCTGTAAAGTTTTTCTGTTATTCCATACGGATTTTGTCGTCAGCGGCAGCAAAACAACCGCTGCGACAAACCAGCGGCCGAAAGCGATCTGAAACGGCGTCAACTGATCGGATAAATAACGCGCGATTAAAACGTTAAAGCTCCAAAAGAAAACAGATACGAGAGCCAACACATATCCGTTCAGAAAAATTTTCATGTCCGCCCCCTTTTTTGCAGTATTTTAAAAAAAGGAACGCTGTAAAAACAGATAGACATTCGTCAATCAAAAAAACGATATAAAATATTTTCCGCTTCTTCTTCCGCAGCGGGATCTTCTTTTTCTTCAACCGGCTCAGTCCGTTCTTTTTGCTTTGACGTGTCCAGCGTATAGACTACGGCCCCCAGCCGCTGTCCGTCCAGCCCGAGCAAAGACAAAGCACCGCCGGACAAATCCGTTTCCGGCAAAATAAAATGATCATTCCGATCCGACAGCGACAACAGTTTTTTCTGCTGTTTTTTGCTTAATGTTTTTCCGGATCCGATTGATGTCAGGAAAGCCAGATTTTCCGCTGTGCACCAACCGGAATATCTTGTTTTGTCCGGTTCACGACGGCGCATTTTAAACCAGGCCATTTTTTTCAGCCCCGTTTTATCCAGCGCCGTGTAAACGCGCACTTTACCGAACCGGGACAAAGCGTCCGGAATATTGCCCACCATTCGGGTTAATTTTTTGGATATTTTTAAATATCCTGTTTTTTCACCGTCAATTTTCATCAAAACGCTGTACACAACGTCCTGCGAAGGAAGCCTTTCCCAAAAACAAGAGGAGGAAGAATCCGCCAGATCTGCCGGCAATCGCATTCTGCCGCGATAATTTTTGTCATTCACACGGACAAAAAAACGCGTGTTCGGGTGATAAAAAACGAAATCCGTATCGTAATCTTTGGCCAAAGCGGACGCATACTTTGAAGCCGCCCTGACGACATCGCGCGTACTGCGGTTCTGAGCCGCTTCCATAAATTTCTTATCCGCGAAAATATGGTTGCGGGCAAAAGACCGCAGTTCGCCGCAGACCCTCGCTTCTTCAGATCGGAAGAAATCCTTCATCATTTCGTCGGGCGTTTGTTCGCCGGCCAAAACGGCCAAAGGTGTTTCGACTTTTATCAATTCCTGAGCCGTCAGAGGAAAACTTCCCGCAAAAGTCAGATAAAATATCAGAAACACCCCTGTTTTTTTCATGCTTTTTCCCCTCCGGTTATCACAAGGAACGCAGCCGCAGCAAAGCCCCGTTGACGTTATCCAATGCAGTTTTGGCTTCACTCAGCCGCGTTTTTTGTTCTTCAATCACATTGGCCGGGGCTTTGGCAATAAAAGCTTCATTACTCAAACGGCCGTTCAAAGAAGAAATAACCTTTTCCAAGTTAGCCTTTTCCTTGTTCAGACGTTCCGTTTCTTTGGTGACATCAATCACGCCAGCCAGAGGCAGTAAAATTTCCGCCGTACCGAAAACAGCCTGTGCGGCTCCTTTTTCATCATCGGCAGAAAGGGAAACTTCCGCTTTTTCCAAACGAGCCAGCGTCTTAATCAGCGTGTTGAACTTTGCCAGACGGGCACGTTCGGTTTCCGACGCCTTGCCCAGCAGCATCGTGATTTTGGCCGACGGCGCAATATTCATTTCCGAACGCAAAGAACGAATGGCGGCAATTAAATCCACGACCCAGTCCAAATCCTCTTCCGCCGCGGAATCGGTCAGATCGCCTAAATCTCCCCACGGAGTAACGATCAGCATTTGATCGCGTTCAAATCTGCCCCATAACTCTTCGGTCACAAAAGGCATAATCGGGTGCAGCATAATCAAAATACGATCCAGCACCCAGGCCGCCGTCGCCCGCGTTTCAGCCTTAACCGCTTCGTCACTGCCGAAAAACAACGGCTTGGCAAATTCCAAATACCAGTCGCAGAACGTCCCCCAGACAAATTGATACGCCGCGTTTGCCGCTTCGTTAAATTTATATTCGTTAAACGCCGCCGTTACTTTCGCATGCGCCTGCGCCGCTTTGGAAACGATCCATTTATTCAACGGATCTTTGACCACTTTCGGATCAAACCCTTTGACCGGGACGCATTCGTTCATTTCACAGAAACGCGCCGCATTCCACAGCTTTGTAACGAAATTGCGGTATCCTTCGACACGGCTTTCGCTCATCAAAACGTCGCGTCCCTGCGCCGCCATGGCCGCCAGAGTAAAACGCATGGCGTCAACGCCGTATTTATCCGCCAAGATCAGAGGATCAATTACGTTTCCTTTTGATTTTGACATTTTCCGGCCCTGTTCGTCACGCACCAAAGCATGAATATAAACCGTTTTAAACGGAATCTCTTTTGTAAAGAACAATCCCAGCATCACCATGCGGGCTACCCAGAAAAAGATAATGTCAAATCCCGTCACCAGAACATTTGTCGGATAATACCGTTTCAATTCCGCGGTTTCATCAGGCCAGCCCAAAGTGGAAAAAGGCCATATCCCCGAAGAAAACCATGTGTCAAACACATCGGGATCCTGTTTTAATTCAACATGCTTTCCATAATACTTGTCGGCTTCGGCCTGAGCCAGATCAACATTTTCTTCAACAAAGAAATGGCCGTCCGGACCATACCAGACAGGAATCTGATGCCCCCACCACAGCTGGCGGGAAACACACCACGGCTGAATGTTGCGCATCCATTCAAAATATGTTTTTTCCCACGCTTTCGGGACAAATTGCATACGTCCGTCTTCAACGACTTTAATCGCTTCAACAGCCAGTTTCGGCGCATCGACAAACCACTGATCCGTCAGCCACGGTTCAATCACGACACCTGAACGGTCGCCGTAAGGAATCGTCATCGGATTGTCTTCTTCTTTAACAAACAATCCGGCCGCTTTAACATCTTCCAACACTTTGGCGCGTGCTTCGGCCGTCGTCAGCCCCCGATAAGCTTCCGGTACGTTTTCATTTAAATGCGCCGTCGCGTCTAAAATATTAATCATCGGCAGATTATGGCGTTTGCCGACCTCATAGTCGTTAAAATCATGCGCCGGCGTAATTTTAACGGCACCCGTTCCCTTTTCAGGGTCGGCATGTTCGTCGGCAACAACGGGAATCGGACGGCCGCAAATCGGAATAATGACATTTTTGCCGATAATGTCTTTATAACGTTCGTCTTCATCGGAAACGGCGACGGCCGTATCGCCGAACAACGTTTCGGGACGCGTTGTCGCAATCGTCACAAAGCGTCCCTCTTCCCCTTCGACGGGATAATTAAAGTACCACATTTTGCCGACGACTTCGCGCTGTTCGACTTCCAGATCGGAAATCGCCGTCTGCAGATACGGATCCCAGTTAACCAAACGTTTCGCGCGGTAAACCAATCCTTCTTTATACAGCGTTACAAACTCCTGACGCACGGCGCGGCAAAGTCCTTCGTCCATTGTAAAACGTTCGCGCGGCCAATCCAGAGAAGCCCCCAGACGGCGCAGCTGATTGGTGATCTGGCCGCCGGATTTGGCTTTCCATTCCCAGACCTTTTCAATAAACTTTTCACGTCCCAGATCATGTCTGGAAACGCCGTCTTTGGCCAGCAGACGTTCAACGACCATCTGCGTGGCAATACCGGCATGATCCGTGCCGGGCTGCCATAAAACGTCTTTGCCCTTCATACGCTGATAGCGAATCAGAGAATCCTGAATGGTAAAAGTCAAAGCATGTCCGATATGCAGGTTTCCCGTTACATTCGGCGGCGGAATCATAATGCAGTACGGTTCTTTATCCGAATCGGGGTGACAGGCAAAAGCCCCTGACTTTTCCCATTTATCGTAACATTTAGCTTCAACTGCGGCCGGGCTGTAAACTTTATCCAGCATCGCCGTTCCTCCTTTACCTTCTTTGATATTCATGAAAAAATATTCCTCAAGCTGTTTTCAGGCTTGAGGAAATAAAAACTACACAACAGATTATTTCAAATCCAGCCTGTCCATAACGTGGGCAATTTCCTTTTTTACCACCCGTTCAACAATATCCGGCAGATTAACATCCAGCCATTCTTTCAGATAAGGCCTCAGCGTTTCCCGCACGATCGCTTCAATCGTTATGTCGCCTTTTCCCAGACTCAGACGCTTTTCAGACGCGATATCGCGCAGATGCGCCAAAGATTCCGCCGCCGCGACAACCGTCGGTTCAGCCAACAGAGAATCATCGTCTTCCAGCCGGCGTTCGGCCGTTTCCTTGATTAAATCCGTCAAGGTTTCTTCCTTCATCGGTTCCTGCGGAATAACGGGCTCCGGTGTAAAATCGTCATCATCGTCATCAGCGGCGGCAGGCGTTTCCTGCGCATCGGTCTGCGGCTGCGGCACAATCATATCCGCCGTCAGTTTCACAACGTCCTCATGCGTTTCGGTTACAACCGGATCCGACGGTTTTTCCGGAAAAGTTTCGGCTACTCGCGGCATTTGTTCCGGTTCAGAATCAAAACGCGCCGGTTCTGTTTTTTTCTGCGCCTCTGTATTTACCGGCATTTCGGCAATATCCTGCATAACCGGGGTATCTTTTGCCCTTTCAGGATTACTTTCTTCGTCTTCCGCCAGAATATTACGGATAGAAGCAAGAATATCTTCCATAGACGGTTCGTTTTGTTCTGTCATTTTCTGTCCATACAACTTAGTTCATCAGCTTAATATAACATCTCCTTTAAAAGGAGCAAGCTGATATTTTCTTTTTCAGGTTAAGAACTTATCCCTCTTTGCTTTCCGATTCGCCCGATTGATTCGCCTGATTTTTCCCGGTCTGCGCCTGTTCGGTTGTTCCGACCGGATTTTTACGGTACCGGGCGATATCCAGCCCCAACCCCGACGGCGTCATCAACCCCATTGAAGCAATCAGCTGATAAGAAGCGTCAATCAGGTTCTTTTTTGCCGTTACCACGCTGACTCGGGCGTCCAACAGTTCCTGTTCCGCATTTAAAACGTCCAGAATCGTCCGGGTGCCGGCCTGTTCTTCGTAACGAACGCCTTCCAGCGCCAAAGCCGAAGCCTTTACCTGTTCTTCCAAAGAGGCCAAAGAAGCTTGCGTTGACTGATAGTTTTCCCAAGCCTGCGTCGTCGCCCGCACGACATCGCGTTTTACGGCATTGATATTAATTCTGGCCTGTCCGGCAATATATTTGGATTCGCGTACTTTTGAAGCCGTATTGCCCGCGCGATACAACGGCACGTCCATAACCAACATAACGGAAGAATCTTCTTCTCTGGCCCGTCCCGTATCCACTGTTCTATATCCCAGATTATACGATCCGTGGGCGCCGGCTTTCATGTTTTTATACGAAGCCTGAATATCAACGGAAGGATAATAATCCGCCTGAGCGACATCTATGGCATTCTGCGCGCTTTTCGCCTGCATTTCGGCAGATTGAACCGCCGGGTTGCTTTTTAACGCAATTTCCAGTGCGTCGTCCAGCGTCTGCGGCAGTTTTGCCGCCGGGGCTTCCGGTTCAAAAATCTTATCGGGCATTTTACCGATTACTTTTTGATAAACGGCATAAGCGACTTTTAAGTCCCCTTCCGCCGAAATACGGCTGGCAACGGCGCCGGCATAGCGGGCTTCCGCCTGAGCGACGTCCGTCTTTGTCAATTCGCCGACGCGGAAACGATCCTGCGTATATTCCAGCTGACGCTGCAAGACGGCTTCGTTATTCTGGTTCAGCTTTAAAACGGCCAAAGCCCGGATAACGTCCGTATACGCCACCACCGCATTAATCATTGACGATTGTTCAACATCACGCAAATTTGCGCGTTCGGCTTCAAACTGCGCTTTTGCCGCCTTAACCGAAGCCGAAGTGCCGAATCCGGAAAAAACGGGTTGTACGGCACTCACACCGAAAGAAAACGGCATGCTTTCTTCTTCATCAAAAACCGGGGACGATTTTGTTCTGGTATAAGAATACCCGTAAGAAGCTTCACCGGACAAAGTCGGCTTATATCCGGAAAAACTCTGGGTAATTTTTTCATAGACCGATCTTAAATACGCTCTTTGCGAAAGAATCGTCGGGTTAGCCACATACGTATAGGCCAAAGCTTCTTCCAGTGTTTCAGCCTGCACCGTCGTACTTAAAAGAACGGCGGACAAAGATATTCCGGATAAGATTCTTTTTAACTTCAATTGATTCGACACAATACGCCCCCTTAAAAAAATTGGGAATTTTCTTAAACATTCTTTTTTAACGTTAATTCCAACTCAATATCAACAATTATTTAAGAAACCGCTTCAAAAACAAAATTTTTATAAAACGGAAGGCGGACGAATCCGCTTAAATCCAAATCAAACGCCGTGATATAAGACAGACTGCCGTTGTTTTTTATAACCTTGGTGGCTTTTCCCGTCGTTTCATCATTTTTGGCCACAACACAAACCAGCCTGCCGTTTTCAGCCATTTGAGCCAACAGAGTTTCGGGAATCTGAGGAATGACGCCTTCAATAAAAATAACGTCAAACGGCGCCTGAGACGCAAATCCCTGATCGGGATTTCTGTTTAATACGGCCACATTATCTATTTCGGAATCGATCAAAATCTGCTGAGCCGTTTCGCACATGCCCGCATCGCTTTCCAAAGCGACAACAGCCTGCGTCATGTTAGCCATAACAGCCGCCGAATAACCGGTAGCCGATCTGACGTCCAAAACGAAATCGCTGTCCCGCAGATTCGCCAGCAGCAGCAGATTTGCTAAAATTCTGGGTGAAAACATAACGGTATGGGCATCAATATAAATGGATTCGTCGGCATAAGCGCGGCTTTTCAAACGATCCGGCAAAAATAATTCTCTGGCGACGGATCCCATAGCCCTTAACATGCCGGAATCGTGAATCCGGTTAGGGATTAACTGCCCCAGCAGCATATTTTTGCGCGCTGTTTCATGTTCGTTTTCAATCAAAATTCCGGCCATAACCCCTCTCTTTTCACGATATGTTTATACAATAAAAACACCTTTTGCAGCAAATAAGAAAAAACTTTTAATTTTTTTATTGACGCATAAAAAAACTAAGGTTATAAGAATTTTGTCTTCAGAGACAAAAACCGCATTCGGGGCCGAATGGCAGAATGGTTATGCAGAGGACTGCAAATCCTTAGATATCGGTTCGATTCCGGTTTCGGCCTCCAAGGATTATTCCGCGATAGCTCAGCGGTAGAGCAATCGGCTGTTAACCGATTGGTCGTAGGTTCGAATCCTACTCGCGGAGCCAAAAATAAGAAAAACCTGCTTTTTTTTAAGCAGGTTTTTTTATTTTTGTTTGCAAGAATTGATTCGAACCAAAGAAGCGGATTCAGTCAGCGAAAGTTAACAACGCACAGGACAAGTGCCCGAGCTGCCAACTCAACCGGAGAGTAAAGCAACCTCCCCTGCTTGCGGAATTTCTTTTAATTCCCGCCTTTTTTAAGGCAGTTTTTTATTTTTGTTTGCAAGAATTGATTCGAACCAAAGAGAAACAGTTTTGGCCAACAAAAGTTGACAACACTCAGGACAAGTATCCTAATCTCGAAAATATTTCAGCTCATTCTTACCGTTTTTCATCAGAGCAGATAAAAATCAAAAAAAATTATAGTAATTTTATTACGGTTAATTTTATATAATAAAAATATAATATTATTATTTTTCAACAAGTTATAACAAATTATAAAAATATCATCTCCTTTATTTTTGAAATCTCCTTACTGCTAAAAAAGATATAATTTTTATATGTAAATCTGCTTACAGAACTTATCAACAAAAGGGTCAAAGCCGGCGGATAAACGGTTTTCTTTGTTCTTCGGGAAAAGACAGCAAAATTTTGATCTGATCCGGCGTTAAAATAAAAGACACCTTTGAAAACGGGTTTAAAATAACTCCGTCGCTGTTCTTCAATCGAAAAGCTTTAATCCAATCAAGACAATGCATAAAAACAGCCTTACCGGCTTTATAATCCGCGGGAATTTCCTTTTGCGATGAAAAAACGGGCATTAAATGTTTATTCAAAGCCTCAAAATAAATAATATCCGGCTTAAAAACAGACGGCTTTAACACTCCGTCATTGCCAAAAGGCAGCTCCGGATCATTCCGTACTGCCGCAGGCACCAATACATCTGTATAACGAAATGCGTAAAGCAGCCGCACATAATTGTCCTTACTTTTATCGGCGGCGAAAACAGCCAAATGTTTTTCCAAAGGATTATCAATTTTTTTTATCATATTCATTTCTCCGGGAAAGCGTGTTTAAAAATACCTGATATTTTACCGTTGCCATAAAGAATATAAACTGAAAATCATTATTTATTGACATCAAATGACGGCCTCTTTTACCCTGTCATTGTGCCAAATGCGAAGCCCTGAACAACTGAATGGAAACATTTCCCACTACCGTTCATAAGAAAAGCTCTAAAGAAACAAAGACAAGGCAAGTAGAAAAAACGTTTGATGAACGTTGAAAAAAGCGGATAAATCCATAAAAATCCTGTATCAAAATTTATCGAATGATATTTTAAGTTTAGGTGATAATATTAGCGAAACGCATCTAAAACTGTATGCGGCGTTAAAAAAATACGTGATATTGTAACGGTTGTTGCGTACAAGAAAAAGCTAATTCTTAATCTTCCCCCAGATGTTACAACTTTTTCTTTTAAAGAAGGTTTTTCCTGAGATGTAACAAATATTGGGTATTAGGGATACGGCATTGTGGAAGTACATTTGAAAAATAAAAATAATGCAAAACCTTTGATAAGCAATGCATATAACAAAAACTAATTTTATTGTTATAAAACGAATTAAACAACTTGATATTTTTTGAAATTTTTCGCCTGTTTGACGGTGTTTTTTATACGCCTCATTTTGCGATTCGGGCGAAGATTACTCTGCCGTCCGGGTGCAGGTTATGCACAATTGCGCCAAACTCGACACATCAGATGGCTTTAAATCCGATTCAACAAACTTTATCGCCGGTACTAAAACTAATTTTCAGATTCTTTTAAAGCCGGCCTCAGATACGCTTTTACAAAAATCGATGATACAGACCACAGCCAGATTGATGCCGATACACCAACCGGATTTATTTACGGTGAATCAAATTTTACGTCAACACGATTGGCAACTGCGGCCGTTCAGGACACATATTTATGTTATAGAAGAGTAACAAGTATAGGTGGTGTATTGCGATAGAAAGGCCGAAGCCGACGGATTAGGGAGAGGAGAGAGCAAAAAAAAGCCGCCGGTACAGAGGCGGATAAAATTTTTCATGGGGGGAGGAGAGTTAGAGGTATAAGCGAGTTGAGATAGCATTACTAGAGCCGGCAGCGACCTACTCTTCCGTGTCTTGAGACAAAGTACCATTGGCGTGAAAGGGTTTCACTGTCGAGTTCGGGATGGGATCGAGTGTATCTCCTTTGCTATAACCACCGGTTCAAGCAATGCTATGGTCTTTAGAAGAGGGAAGGAATGAAGTTGAGTTATAGTTCTTATGAGGTATGTAGTTTATACATACGAACGAAGAACAAGACAATCAGGCTATTAGTACCGATCGGCTTCACGCTTTGCAGCGTTTCGACCCTCGGCCTATCGACGTGGTCGTCTTCCACGGCCTTAATGGGGATACCTTGTTTTAAGGGAGGCTTCCCGCTTAGATGCATTCAGCGGTTATCCCGTCCGCACTTAGCTA
>ERZ779737.1007-NODE-1007-length-23662-cov-4.636252_pt1 | contig 23662 bp, 19 predicted proteins | sample MGYA00511889_ERZ779737 | MGnify/ENA primary metagenome ERZ779737 (study PRJEB29588, sample SAMEA2163575) | human gut metagenome | biome: human gut; feature: human-associated habitat; material: faeces | place: Denmark | collected 2008/2010 ... | reverse complement strand
CTTTCCCTGAAATACCTGCATGTTTTTTCCTCCTATAAATTCTCTTTCAAAAAAGTATCGATTGCCGCTATGGCGGAGGCTTCGTCCTCGCCCTCCGCGGTCACGGTGATCTCCTGATCCTTCTTCACCGCAAGTCCCATGATGCCGATGATCCTCTTTGCATCCGCACTCTTTCCGTCCTTGGAAATGGTGATGGCAGACTGAAAATCCTTGACTGCTTTCACAAGCTCCCCCGCGGGTCTTGCGTGGATCCCTTCGGGATCCGTAATGACATATTTCAATTCCCTCATGCTCTTTCCCCTTCCCTTTTGATTCCGCTGCTCTCGGGCAGTCTCTTTTTCAAAAGCCCCAAAAGCAAAGCCCCCACAACCGTGCCCGCCGCAAGCGCCGCCAGATACCACAAAGCGTTGCCCACCACAGGAAACACAAAAATCCCTCCGTGGGGCGCCATCAGCGTACAGCCGAACGCCATGGAAAGCGCGCCCGCAAGCGCTGATCCCGCCACACAGGACGGAATGACCCTGAACGGATCGGAGGCGGCAAAGGGAATCGCGCCCTCCGTGATAAAAGCAAGACCCATAATAAAGTTGGTGGGCCCGGACTCCCTCTCCGCCGCGGTAAACCGGTTACGGAACAGCAGACTTGCCAGCGCAATGGCGCAGGGCGGCACCATACCGCCGATCATAACCGCCGCCATAACGGCGTAGTTGCCCTCCACGATCGACGCGGTTCCGAACACATATGCCGCCTTGTTGAAGGGGCCTCCCATATCCACCGCCATCATACCGGCAAGCACCGCGCCCAGCACCACTCTGCTGGTGCCTCCCATGCCCGCCAGAAAGCGATTCAGGGCTTCGTTCAGGGCGCCCACCGGAGGCTCCACCGCAAAATGCATGATCAGACCCATCAGAAGAATGCCGAAAACAGGGTACAGAAGCACGGGAGAAAGCTTTTCTATCGCCTCCGGCAGCCTGTCAAAGAGCCTGCGCAGCAAAACGATCAGATAGCCCGCGATAAAGCCTGCCGCCAGCGCTCCCAAAAAGCCGGATTTTCCGTTTGCGGCGAGAGCGCCGCCCACGAATCCCGCCGCAAGTCCCGGTCTGTCCGCAATGCTCATGGCAATATAACCCGCCAGCACGGGCAGCATGAAGGAAAAGGCAGTTCCGCCGATTCCTTTCAGCACGGCGGCAACGGGCGTGATCGTACCGAAATCCGCTCTTTCCGCCGCCGTCAGGCTCTCCATATCCACTCCGAAGGAGTCCGCCAGAAAAGCCAGTGCAATGAGGATTCCGCCGCCAACCACAAAGGGAAGCATATGGGAGACACCGTTCATCAGGTGCATATAGATCCTGTGGACGGCGCCGTTGCCGGACTTTTCCTGTTTTGCAGGGGTTTCCGTCCCACCGCCGGATGCCGCGTAAACCGGCGCATCTCCGCTCATGGCGCGCGCGATCAGCTTCTCCGCCTTTCCGATGCCGTCGGATACCTGACATTCCAACACCTTTTTCCCCGCAAAACGCTCCATGGGAACCTTGGTGTCCGCCGCCACAATGATAAAGTCCGCCTCCGCGATCTCCTGCTCCGTCACCACGTTCTTCGCGCCCGCAGAGCCCCTTGTTTCGATCTTGATGGCGCAGCCCATCTTCTTTGCCGCCTTTTCCAGACTCTCCGCCGCCATGTAGGTGTGGGCGATTCCGGTGGGACACGCCGTCACGGCAAGGATCCTGCAAGCCCCGCCGTCTCCCTGTTTTGCCCCATCCTTTTCCGCTTCCTTCGCTTCCGCCTTCTGCTCCGCAGCGTCTATGATACGGAGAAATTCCTCCACGCTCTGTGCGTTTTTGAGATTCTCCGTAAACGCTTCGTCCAGCAGCATGACAGACAGCCTGCCCAGCACCTCCAGATGCACATTGTCCTTCGTCTGGGGCGCTGCGATGAGAAACAGCAGATAAACCTTTTCCCCGTCCAGCGCGTCAAACTCCACACCGTCGGGAATGACCATGGCGGCAAGACCCGGCGCGGTCACAAAGCTTCCCTTTCCGTGGGGAATGGCAACGCCCTCCCCGATGCCGGTGGTTCCCTCCGCCTCCCGGTCAAACACCTGTCTCTTGTACGCCTCCGGGTCTGCCAGATTGCCGGACGCAGCCATCAGCGCCACGGCTTTTTCCAAGGCATCCGCCTTGTCCCGGCACACTGCGTGCAGATCCACGCTTTCCCCCCTCAACAAATCTGAAATTTTCATTCTGACTTCCAAACCTTTCACACAACATTGTTTTTTACTGCATTCTCTTTAAGAGCGCTTCCACCTCTTCCCCTGTTGCAAGTGCCTCGGAAAACGCACTGGCGCTGCCCGCAGCAACGCCCATCCGGAACGCTTTCCCATAATCCCCCGTTTTCAGGTATCCTGCCAGAAAGCCCGCCACCATGGAGTCCCCGGCTCCCACGGCATTGACCAGCTTTCCTTCCGGCGCGGCACAGTGATGGACGGAGCCGTCCGCCGCGCAGAGCACCGCGCCCTCGCCCGCCATGGAGACCAGCACGTTTGCCGCACCCTGCTCCCTGAGCTTCTGCGCATAGGGAATCACTTCCTCCGCCGTCTTTACCCGGACGCCGAAAAGCTCACCCAGCTCGTGATGGTTGGGCTTTATCAGAAACGGTTTCATGGGAAGCACATTCCGCAGAAGCTCCCCGGTGGCATCCACCACAATGGTCACGCCCCGCCCTGCAAGCATGCCGCAGATGTCGCTGTAAACAGAGTCCGGTATGGATGCGGGAATGCTCCCGGCAAGCACCAGCACATCTCCTTCCTTCAGCTCCCCGATCCGGTCGAGCAGCTTCTGAAGGCTTTCCGGGTCGATATCCGGCCCCTTACCGTTTATTTCCGTGCCGTCCTCATTTTTGATTTTCACGTTGATGCGTGAAAATCCTTGAGGTATCTCTATAAATTCCGTCCGACAGCCCGCCTCCGCAAGCAGTCTCTCAATTTCTTTCCCCGTAAAGCCCGCCGTAAAGCCCAGCGCCGTACTGTCCAGGCCTAAATTTTTCAACACGATGGAAACGTTGATTCCCTTTCCCCCGGGCACAAGCGCCTCCTGTGCGGTGCGGTTGGTCAGTCCCATCTGAAAATCCTTCACGGAAATCATGTAGTCCAATGCAGGATTGAATGTGATTGTGTAGATCAAATCATGTGCCTCCTCTCATACACACTTATTATAGTGTGAATTTTCCCCGACGGCAACCTTCTGTATCCTTAGGTTTCTACATCATTTCCCGCTTTATGCGCTTTTTTCAAAATTTACGATTCGCTGAGCCTCCCGTCCACGATCCTGACAATTCTGCCCGCAGCCTTCGCCACGTTCATGTCATGGGTGATCATCACAATGGTGTTTCCCATCTCATTCAGCTCCCGGAACAGCTTCAGAACATCCTTTCCGCTGAAGGAATCCAGCGCGCCCGTGGGTTCGTCCGCCAGCAGGATCGCCGGTTTCCCCACCAGCGCCCGGGCGATGGAAACCCTCTGCTTCTGTCCGCCGGAAAGCTCACTGGGCTTGTGCAGAATACGATGGGAAAGCCCCAGCAGCTCCACTATCTCCCGACATTCCTCCTCCGCCTGCCTATGCGTTTCTCCCCGTATCAGCAGGGGCATAATGATATTCTGCATCACATTGTAGGTGGGAATCAGCTGATAATTCTGGAAAATAAAGCCGATCTTGCGGTTGCGGATCGCCGTCAGCGCGTCCTCCGAGGTATCGTGAATCGCCTCCCCGTCCAGAAAGTATTCCCCGCTGTCCATCTGATCCATGCATCCGATAATGTTCATAAGCGTTGTTTTTCCCGAGCCGGACGGCCCCAGTATGGCGACAAACTCTCCTTTTTCGACCCGGAAACAAATATCCTTTAAAATGGGAAGGCGCTCCTCCCCCAGCATATAACCCTTGTTGATGTTGCACATTTCGATCATTGCCATAAAAATGCTCCTATTCCTGATTCAGCGCCGCCACCGGAACCAGCCGGGACGCCTTGTATGCCGGATAAAATCCAAACAGGGAGCCGGTGAGCACACCGAACACCATGGACAGCACAGCCCCCTGCACGGAGAGCGATACCCTGACCTTCGCAAGCTCCACAAGCGGCGTGATCCCCAGCGAGAGCAGCACGCCGATGCAGGCACCCACCAGACTGATGCAGGCCGCCTCCAGCAGAAACTCAAGCAGAATATCCTTCCGGGAACAGCCCAGCGCCTTCAAAATGCCGATCTCGTTGGTTCTCTCCTTGACCGACACAAAAAGCACGTTCATAATGCCAATGCCGCCCACGATGAAAACGATCACAGCCATGGCAATGAGGAGCAGTGTCAGCGTCTGGTTGGAAGCCGACGCCGCCTCCATCTTGCTTCCGGCGTCGGAAATGGTGAACTCCGCGTTGGGGTACGCCTCCGACAACACCATTCTGAGGTTGGATATCACATTGTCAACATTGGATACCTCCTCTGCGATGACAGTGATGGTGGGACTGACGTCCGTCCCCGTAATATATTTGATTCCTGTGGAATAGGGAATGAAGATTGCCGTGTCCGGGCTGATGCCGGAGGTAACCGTCCCCATGGCGCCCACCACGCCCACCACCACATAGGGGCGATCCTCGATATAGACCACCTCCCCAAAGGCGTCATAGGCACTGCCGAAGATGGTCTTTGCCACCGTCGCGCCGAGCACGCAGACCTTTTCCTTGCTCTCCTCATTCTCATCCGTCAAAAACTCACCGATGGCAAGCTCCAGATTGCTGATTTCGGCATAATTTTCCAGAACACCCGCCACCGTACAGCTCTCGGCGCTCTCCAGCTCGCCGCCCTCCACGGAAGCCTGTGTGGAGTAGGAGATGGTCGCATCGGATATATCCGGCACAAACACCTCTATATCCTCAAGATCCTCCGTGCCGAGCGTCACCTTCTGTTTTTTTGCAGAGCTGCTCTCTCCCGGCATCTCCCCGGGGGCTCCGCCGCCCGGCGCTGTTCCACCGCCAAAACCTCCGGGCATGCCTCCGCCGGAAAATCCCCCCGGCATTCCGCCTCCTCCCGGGAAGCCCTCCGATGCGCTGCTGTCCGTGGTCTCATAGGAAATATCAATGGCGGCGGCATTCAGATTCTTGAACTGCTCCGCAACCTCCTCCCTGCCGCCGGTGCCAATGGCAATGACCAGCATGATTGTCGCCGAGCCCGCCACAATACCGATGGAGGTCAGGATCACTTTGAACTTATTCTGTGACAGATTCAGCCACACCAACCGAAACAATTCCGCTGCCTTCATCAATCCTTCACCACACTTTCTATCAAGACAATCTCTCCTTCTTCCAAGCCCTCCGGGATCTCAATGTAAACTCCGTCCGTAAATCCCGTGGTCACTTCCACTTTGCGCACACTGCCGTCCGCATCCTTGATCTTTACATAGGACTTATCATTTTCTTCCGTGACCGCACGGACGGGAACATAGAGCACCTCCCTCACCTCCTCGGTGATAAAGGTCACATCGCCCATCATTCCCTGATAGAGCTTGCGAACCTCATCGCCCTGCAAGGTCACCGTCACCTCATACGTCACATTTCCGCTGCTGTCGGCGGAAGCGTCCGAAATGTCCGACACCACTGCGGTAAACACCTCGTCCGGGTAGGCGGTCAGGACAACGTTGGCAGCGCTTCCCTTGGCAATATCCGTCATATCCTCCTCCGCCACCGTCACCGTCATGGTCACATCCTCCAGATCATACAGAGTAACCAGCGTGTCTCCGGTCTGAATGGTGTCTCCCGCTTCAAAATATACATTTGTGACAATGCCGTCATATTCTGCCACGACGGCACAATCCTGTATCACGCCGTCAAAAAGAGACCATCTCTCCTCCGCGTCCGCGTAGATTTCCTCCTGCTCCGCGATCTCCTTCTCCACATACGCCATGGCAATGTCATAGGTTTCCTGTGCCGTATCCCTCGCCAGAATACGGAGGTCGAGGGTCTGCTGTGCCGTCAGTTTGCCCTGCGCCAGCTCCCTCTCCGCTGCCTTAAGAGCGCTCTGCAGGGTCTCCAGATTCTCCTCCGTCTTTTCAATCGACTGCTCCAGCTCCTCCACTTCTTTTTCCAACGTGTCGTAGTTGGACTGTGCCTGCTCCAGATTCTGCACTCTGGTGACATACAGATAAGTCTCTTTCTGCTTATCCGTGCAATCCAGCTCAAACTGCGCCTCACTTAGGAGCTTCGCCGCTGCCGCGTATTCCGTCTGCGTGTCCGCAAGCAGTGACCGGTACAGGGAAAGCTCCTCCTGCGCAACCGCAATCGACTCTTCCTTCTCAGCAACAGCCTTTTCCAGCTTGGATATGGTTTCCTGATACTCCGTTCCGGCGTAAGCGCCATATGCGACACTTGTGTCATAAATCTGCCGCGCACTCAGCCCGGAGACTTTTTCCTCCGCGTAAGCCGCTTCCAGATCCGTTTCCGCCTTCTTCACATCGCTCTCCAGCTTTTCCGCGATCTCACTTACGCTGTCCCCCTCCAGCACATAGAGCACATCCCCCGCCGAGATCTCCTGTCCCACGGACACTTCCACCGAAGCCACCGTCAGGGTGTTGTCGGAGGTTACCGCCGTCTGGCTCTGCTCCGACGCAAAGGAGAAGATCTGGTTGAACATGTTCATTCCGCCCATATCCATACCGCCTCCGCCGCCTGCGCCTGCGGCAGTCTGGCTGCTCTGGCTGTCCGAGTCGGAGGAATCCCGCACCAGCGCGCTGATATCCAGATCAAAGGTATCTTCCTTGGTTCCGATTTCCACACTGCCGCTTTCCGTCACGCCGACTGTCAGATTTCCCACAACGGCGGCTGCTTCCCTGTAAACCGTTTCCTCCCCGTCATCGCGGAGCGCCCAAAACAGGATGCCTGCTGCCGCCGTTACCGCCAGCAATCCGCCCATGCCTATCAGGATCATTTTCTTTTTCATTGCTTCACCTCCTCGGAAACCCGGCTTGCGATATAGTAGGTCTGCCCCTCGGAAAGTCCGCTCACAATTTCCACCGACAATCCGTTGCGCAGTCCCGTCTGTACCTCCGTAAGCACTTTTTCTTCGTTCTCACCGTCCGTATAGACATAGGTTTTTCCGTTCTGCTCCACAATGGCACTGCGGGTCACAAACAGGGTGTCCTCCCGCTCCGCGGTGACAAAGGTCACATCAGCGGTCATGCCGTCATACAGCGCGTCGGTATCTCCCAGTACACGGATCGTAACCGGATAACTGACAGTGCTGTCACCTGATGTAGTCATGGTGTCCATGGCGGTGATGACCCCTTCATAGTCCGTATCCTCATAGGCGGTGAACTGAATTTTGACCGTATCGCCGACGCCGAGATCCACGATATCCTCCTGCGTCACCTCCACGGTGATCGTCATGTCCTGCGCCTGTGCAAAGGAGATCACCGTGCCCGCCGCATATCCTACCAGCGTCACCATGCCGCTTCCCGCCGCATAGACAATGCCTTCCTCACCCACGAAGGCTTCAAACGCTTCCAGCTTTTCCCTTGCATCCGCAAGCTCCTCCTCCGCATCCTGCAATGTCTCGGCAAGGCTCAGCTGCTCTGCCCGGTAATTGACCTCCGCCACCTCGCTGCCCAGCCTGCTTTCCTCGTATGCCTGCTTTGCTTCCAGCTTCTCTATTTTCTGCTTCGCTTCCGCAGAGGCGATCTGCTCCTCCAAAGAGGTGATTTTATCCTGATTTTCCTCTATTGCCCGCTGCGCCTGTTCCACCTTGTTTTTTGCGGACTCATATGTGGCTTTTGCCTGCAGGTAAAGCTCCTGCGCGTCGATCTTTTTCTGGTAATAGCCGTCCTGCTCTTCCCAATCGGACTTTGCCGTTTCGCATGCCTCCTCCAGATCGTCCAGATCCTCCGCCGCTTCCTCGTAAGCCTCCTGCAAATCCTCTGTCTGCGCATATGCCTCAGAAAGCTCCGCCCTCAGTCCTGCAATGGCGTCCTCCACGGACTGCGCCGTGTAGGTATAGATGCTTCCCGCGTAGGCTGCCCCGGTGGTTTCCGCCTTGTATGTAAGCTCCGCAGAAAGGATGGACAGGTTGTACTCCGACTGTGCCTCCGAGCAGGCAACCTCCGCGTCGGTCAGTGCGGCGGACAAAAGCCTGCGCACCGCGCTCACGCTGGCATCCGTAAACTTCATAAGGGGCTCGCCCTCCTCTATCCGCTGTCCGGCTGCCACATAGACCTCCTCCACCTTCAGATATTTCTGTGTTGTCTCCTCTTCCTCGTCGTCCTCAGCGCTGTCCTCCACGGAAAGATCCAGATTGTAGACCTGACTGGTGATACCGTATTCCAGTGTGCCGCTCTCCGTAACGCCCTCGGTCAGCGCCCCTCTCTCCACGGTCTTATCCTTATAAACCCACTTTTCCTTTGTCAAAAGAGGCTGCAAAAATACGGTGTAGGCGGCCGCGGACACCAGAAGGGCAAGCAGCACCACCGCACAGATGATTTTTTTCTTTTTCTTACTCATGGGCTACTCCTCCGAACTCTGCGGAAATCCACTGTTTCCCGCTCCCTGTGGCATCTGCGGCATCTCTCCGTCCCCAAAACCTTCCGGCATCTGCGGCATTTCTCCATCCCCGAAGCCCTCCGGCATCTGCGGCATTTCCCCGTCCCCGAAATTCTGCCCGCCCGGGCCGTTGCCCGACACATCACCTGCGGGAAGCTCCGCCCCGAAAACCACAGTGGCGGATAAATTCGCGGAAAGGGTCTGCGCGTCCTCGCCCAGCTTTACCGTCACCTCGTAGGTGACCGTCGTCCTGCTGTCGGAAGAAGAAACCGGATTGATTTCCGAGATGGATCCCTCAAAGTTTCCATAGCCCGAAATCATCACATACGCCGTCTCTCCAACCGTCAGCCTTGCAATATCATCCTGATCCACGGAAACCGTGACCGTAATATCCTCCCGGTTGCTGTAAGCGATCACCATGCTGTCGCTCTGGAGCGTGTCCCCCGCACGGTACACCGTCATCATCACCGTTCCACTGCTGCCCGCGTAAAAATATCCGTCCCCCACGCTGTCCTCAAACAGGGTAAGGTTTTCCTCCGCTTCATCCCTTGCATCGGAGAGCTCCTCCAGGGTCGCCTCCGCTTTCTGCAGCGCCGTTTCATAGTCTCTCTCCGCCTGCTCGGCAGCCGCCAGCGTGGTCTCATAGGTCAGCTTCGCATTGATCGCGCCCTCCGCCGCATCCGCCTGCGCCTGTGCGTAGTCCGCCTCCAGCCCGCTGAGCTGAAGCTGCAAAAGTGTCAGTTGCAGCGTTGCCTCCTTGACTGCCGCCTCGTACTGCTCCTCCGCCTCCTCGTAATCCTTCTCATTCTGCTCCACAATGTCGGATAAGCCGTTCAGCACCAGATAAAAGCCGTAGGGATCATTTTTTCCCAGCACAGAGGAGCCGCCTCCAGCCTCGGAAGTCCCCTGCGGGCCCGCCGACTGACTTGACGCCGTGAGATCCGTGATCTCCCACGCTTCCATCAGGGAATGCAGCAGCTCGTAGTTTTCCTCATACAGTGCCTTCAACTCCTCATACGGATAGTCCTCCGCGTAGGTATCGTTTTCCAGTGCCTCCTGATATTCCGCTATTTTTTCCTGTGTCTGCGTCAGCGTCTCCAGCGCTTCCTCTTCTTTTTGGGACAAATTGGCAAGCGCCTCCTCATACACCTCTTCTGCCTGACTGCCGGAAAGGACTGCGGCATCATAGGTGTATTTTGCGGTGATCCTGCTCTGTTCATATTCGATCAGTCCCGCCCTGTATTTCAGGTCTGCGTCCGAAAGCGCCTCCTCCAGCTCTGTCCGGGCTGCCTCGACGGATTCCTCCGACAGTTTCAGAACCGGATCACCCGCCTCCATGCTACTGCCGCCGGAGACATACACTTCTTCTATGTAGAGAGCCGTCTCAAGATTTTCCACCTCAAAGCGATCCTCCGTCATACCGAGCGCGGTCACGCCGGAGGCTGTCACAGCGTCCTCCGACATCACCCACATACCGTTTTTCTCCTCCTGCCCGTCCTCCGTCGTGTTTTTCTTTCGCAGATACAGGACAACCGTCACCGCGCCTGCGATCAGCAAAACCGCCAGCACGCACACCGCACAAATCTTCTTTTTTCTTCTTCCTTTTTGTTTTTCCATGGAAATCTCCGTTTCTCAGACCATTTGCACATTATTTGGTTTTGTTTCAGTCTAAAAAAAAATTGTTTCCAAAGATTGTTTAAAATGTGAAAAAAGTGTGTTCTGCGATCCCACCCGGAGGGTTTTTGATATCATAGGGAAATAATTTCCCTGTGATATCAAAAAGCCCGCATCCGGCTTTGATACCGAATACGGGCTTCTCTTTGTATGTCACTTATGCCAGTTTTTCTTCCAGCTTGCTCACAATGTCCTTGATACATCCCTCGTGGAACGGATTCTCCAGACCGACCTGCTCTACCAGATTGGTAAAGAAGTCGCTGGCGGAAAGCTTGCAGAGCTTCAGGTAGCTCTCCCACGCTGCCTTGTAGTCCTGATCCATCATCACCTTGTACTCCATAGCGCAGGTCTGGGCGATGCAGTAGTCAATGTAGTAAAGCGGGTAGGTGTAGATGTGCTGCTGCTTCTGCCAGAAACCGCCCTGTGCATAAAACTCGCAGTCTGCGTAGTCCATGTGCGGTCTGTATTCCTTTTCCAGCTTCATCCATGCCGCCTTTCTCTCAGCAGGCGTCATCTGCGGATTTTCATAAACGATATGCTGGAACTCGTCCACCATACAGCCGTAAGGAATGAATGCCGCCGCATCCTCCAGATGCATTGCACGGTACTCGTCCGCCCTGTCGCCGAAGAACAGCTCCATCCACTTTCCGGTGAAAAATTCCATGGACATGGAGTGGATCTCTGCTGTCTCCATGGTAATATCCCTGTGCTCCTGAATGGGATCCTTGCCGGAAATATAACCCTGGAATGCATGTCCGCACTCATGGGTGATCACGTTTACATCCCCGTCCGTGCCGTTGAAGTTGGCAAAAATGAAGGGCGCATTATACAGGGGCAGGTAGGTCATATAGCCGCCGGCTCTCTTGGTCTTTCTTCCCAGAACATCAAACAGCTCGTTCTCCATCATAAAATCGAAGAACTCCTTCGTCTCGGGGGAGAGCTCCGCGTACATCTTCTGTCCGCTCTGCATGATCTCGTCCGGCGTTCCGATGGGCTTGGGATTGCCGTTTACAAAATAAACGCTCTCGTCGTAAAAATACAGCTTGTCCAGACCCAGTCTCTGTCTCCTGCGCTCATGCAGCTTCTCTGCAAAGGGAACAAAATCCTTCTTGATCTGGTTGCGGAAGCGCTCCACATCCTCCTTGGTGTAGCAGTTGCGCTGCATGCGGTAGTAGCCGAGCTCCAGATAATTGTCGTAGCCCAGCGCCTTCGCCTGCGCATCTCTGTTCTTCACCAGCTTGTCGTAGATCTCATCCAGCTTCTCCGCATTCTCCTCAAAGAATGCCACCAGCTTCTTGCTTGCCTTTTTACGGATCTCCCTGTCAACATGGGTGGTGTACGGGCGCATCAGGGAAAGGTTCAGAGTCTCGCCCTCCCACTCGATCTTAGCGCTTGCAATGAGCTTGCTGTACTCGGTGGTCAGCGCATTCTCCTCCTGCATAAGGGGCATGATCTTTTCATCAAAGGACTTCATTGCCAGCTCCAGATTCTTGAAGGCAACAGAGCCGATCTTCTCCTCCAGATATGCGCGGTAGGGGGAATGATACATTTTCTTCTGATACTCGTTTGCCAGCTTGCTCCACAGCGGGCCGTTCTCATCATAGTAATCCTGCTCTGCATTGTAGAAAGCGTCTGCTGTGTCCACATCATGCCGGATGCTTGCAATGGTCATCATGGTGCCTACGCGGTCGCACAGCTTGTAAAACTTTTTGTGTACCTCAAACTGCTCCTCGCCGCTCTTTGCCGAATCAAACTCTGCGATCAGCGCATTCATCTCTTTCTCAACCTGCGCAAAATCCACTCTTTCGTAGGGCATGTCTTTGAATTTCATGTCGATATCCTCTTTCTTTCCTCCCCCGGTCTTCGTTCCCGCCGCGGAATACTCTGTATTTATCTTATAACGGGGTGTCTCATATTTCAACTGAAATCTTTCTATTGAAAATTCTCATCAGGGGGAGAGGGAAAAAGGCAGAAAAAAAGGCTGCCGCCTCAAAATGAAGCGGCAGCCCACACGACCGGCATCAGCCTTCAATCGCAATATACTTCTTTCCTTCCGGTATCTTGTCTTCCTTCTTGGGAATGGCAAGTTTCAGAATACCGTCCTCGTACTTCGCGTGAACGTCCTCCTCGGTAACGCCCTCGCCTACATAGAAGCTTCTGGAGCAGCTTCCGGCATAACGCTCCCTGCGGATGTATGTACCATCCTTTGCCTGCTCGTCCTTGTCAAGCCCCTTGGCTGCAGAAACGGTCAGATAACCGTTGTCCAGCTGCAGGTTGATCTCGTCCTTCTTGAAGCCGGGCAGGTCAATGTCAACCTCGTAGCCGCTCTCATGCTCCCTGATATCGGTTTTCATCAGGTTCTTTGCATGTTTCCCGTACAGAGGGCTCTGATCTCCGAAGAAATCATTCATATTCATCATCTCATCAAATAGGTTTTCACCAAATACGCTGGGCAGTAACATAAGTCATTCCTCCATTCTTTTTCATGCTTGCTGCACAATCCATCAATTTATCAATTATTCAATCGCAATGTACTTCTTTGCTTCCACTGCGGGTTTTGCGTCCTTCTTGGGAATGGACAGCTTCAGGATACCATGTTTGAACTCACCCTTGATATCCTCGGTCTTTACATCATCACCCACATAGAAGGTTCTCTCGCAGGATCCGGTAAAACGTTCTCTGTGAATGTATTTGCCGTGCTTCTTTTCATTGTCGGTCTCCTCCAGACCTTTTTCGGCTGTGATGTTCAAATAGCCGTTCTCCAGAGAAACCTTGACCTCATCGGTCTTGAAACCGGGCAGATCAACTTCCATTTCGTAGGAATGATCCGTCTCACGGACATCCGTCTTCATCAGGTTCCTGCCTCTGCGGCCGTAAAGCTTTTTCTCAAGCTTCCTCTCGTCCTTGTCATTGTAGAAAGGAAAATCTGAAAACATATCATCAAACAAATCGTTACCAAAGATGCTGGGCAGTAACATAAGTCATTCCTCCATTTCAACTGTCTGTTTATTTTCCGGATCGGGATTCTTTTTATTCCCTTTCCTTTGTTCTAGCTGTAATATAACACATATTGTTAGCACTGTCAAGAGGTGAGTGCTAATAAAATTATAAAAAAAATATAAAGCCGGTATAAACTACCGACTTTATCTCAGGTTTTGACCCAGCTATTTCATTTTCATGCCTGCCAACTGCTGTAATTGGTCTCTTTTATATCTTTTATATCATTCATCAGACTGTCCGCAGCTTCCGATGCCAGAAGATCATTGGAAATATAACAGTCAATTTCCTGCATCTGTGCCAATGCATGCCGGGTTATCTTTACTTCGTATTTCTTCTCCATGCATTACATCTCCGTTTTCAGTCGCTTAAACGCTTCTTCCACTGAAACAGAATCATCTCTTTTCGCCTGCGCGAGACCGGTACTCATCATAGCATCAAATTCCGCTTCTGACAGAAAATCTCCGGTGACGAGCTTGTCCGGAATCTCCACGGAAAAGGGGACTCCGTCCCGCATAATGACCTGTCCGTGGGTTCCGTGCGCCTCGCATGCAGCCTTCAGCCTGTGCAGTCCATCCTCGACAACGGAATGGGGGCAGGCAATGTTCATGCGCAGGAAGCGCTCGCCGCCTTTTCCGTACTGCCCTCCTGCGGAGAGGTACAGACCCGTCTTTCTTCGGATCTCCTCCGCAAACTGCTCCGTGTCCTCCGTGACCGCGCTGCAATCCAGCCACAGCAGGTAGGTTGCGTCCCCGGGCACCAGCCTGATGCAGGGAAGCTCCTTTTCCAGAAACTCCTTCACACGCTGTCTGCTCTCAAAAAGATAGCCGCGCAGGGCGTCCAGCCAGTCCGCTCCCTCCGTAAAGGCGGCAACTGCCGCACACGCGGCAAACACATTCGGCTCCGCCACTTCATCGTTGTTCAATCCCCTGTCAACGCGGCTGCGCAGCGCCGGGTTCGGTATAGATACGGCAGCCGTCTGCAAGCCCGCAATATTGAAGGTCTTTGTGGGCGCAAGACAGGTGACGCTGTTGTTTTTGCAGATCTCCGACACGGAAGCAAACGGTACATACTCCCTGCCCGGTATGGTCAGGTCGCAGTGGATCTCGTCCGAAACCACGATCACGGAATGCTTTGCGCACAGCTCCCCTATCCTCGCAAGGATCTCCCTGTCCCAGATTTTTCCCACAGGGTTCTGGGGATTGCACAGAAGCATAAGCCTTGTCTGCGGATCCGAAAGCTGCTTCTCCAGCTCCTCAAAATCGATGCTGTACTCCGTTCCGTCATAGGACAGCGGGCACTCTACCGGCTTTCTTCCGTTGTTGACAATAGAATTAAAGAAAATATTGTAGACCGGGGTCTGCACCAGCACCTTCTCTCCCACGCAGGTCAGTCTCCTGACAATGCTGGAAATCGCAGGAACCACACCGGTGCAAAAGATCAGCCACTCCCGCTCCATGCGGAATCCGTGGCGCTTCTCCCACCAGCCTGTATATGCATCGTACCATTCGTCCGGCACAACAGAATATCCGAAGACGCCGTGCGCCACACGCTTCTCCAGCGCTGCCCGGATTGCGGGCGCTGTCTGGAAATCCATGTCCGCAACCCACATGGGCAGTTCCTTTTCTCCCACATCCCATTTCAGGGATCCCTGATTTCTCCTGTCAACCAACGAGTCAAAATCGTATGTCATATGTCCACCCATGCCCTTTCGCACTACTCCCTGCAAATAATCTTGGTCTTGCCGGGATCGATCTTGTCCTTCTCCAGAATCAGCTCCCCGATGGACTCTGCACGGATGCAGCCGCCTGAGGGATTCAGGACGCTGTCTATCTTGCTTGTAATCTCCGCATCCACGGTGGAATACTCAAACGCCAGCGTGGTGTTGATCAGCTTGCAGTTCTTCATCACCAGATTGTCAATGTAACACATTCCCTGCAGACTCTCGATGGTGCAGTTGATCAGCGTGAGATTTTTTGCGTTCCATCCCAGATACTCCCCGGAAATGAAGGAGTCATATACGGTCACATGATCGGTATTCCAGAAGGAATCCTTGGAAAGCATCCGCGCGTTGCGGATTTCTATATTTTTTCCTCCGTCAAAGGAATAATTTCCCACCAGTTCAAAATTCTGTATCTTCATGTTGGTGCTGTTCATGGCAAAATAATCGCCTCTCGCACTCACATGCTCCATGGTCACATCATCGCAGCTCCAAAACGTCTCCGCCGCATTGGGGAACGAAACGTTTTTCAGGGCAACGCCCTTACAACGTCTAAAGTTCTTCGGTGCCTCCACCAGCGTATCCGTCATGGTGATATTGTCCGTATACCAGATTCCCGCCCTTGCCATCTCAAAGAGGGTGCAGCTCTCCACGGTTATGTTTTTGCTGTACCAAAGCGGATATTTCCACTTGAACATGCTGCCGTTCAATGTAATGTTGCGGCTTTCCTTCAAAGGAGATTCCCCATCCGCAAAAATGGTATCGTAAATATCCAGATTCTTCCCCTGAAACAGCGCTCTTTCCCCCGTCAGAAATTCCTGCTTTATCACCGCATTTTCCATTCTTTTCACCAATCCTTTTCGTTTTGTATCCTGTTATTTCTGTTCCTTGTAACCGATGAGATCCTTCACGACCTCGCCCGCCACGATCAGACCTGCCACGGACGGCACAAATGCAATGCTTCCCGGAATGTCCCTCCGCTCCGTGCATTTATGGGCGGCGCCCGGCGGACAGATACAGTTTGTCCTACAACTGATGGACATGTCCTCCTTCGGCCTGATTGCCTTTTCCGTGGAATACACCACCTTGAGCTTCTTCACGCCGCGCTTTTTCAGCTCCCGGCGCATCACCTTTGCCAGCGGGCACATGGTGGTCTTGTAGATGTCCGTCACCGCAAACTTTGTGGGATCCATCTTGTTTCCGGCTCCCATACTGCTGATGACCGGAACGCCCGCCGCCTGCGCCTGCATGATAATATCGATCTTTGCCGTCACCGTATCCACGGCATCCACCACATAGGAATAGGAAGCAAAGTCAAACTCCGGCGCCGTTTCCGGCAGATAGAAGCACTGGTGCGTCACCACCTCCGCATCCGGGTTGATGGACAGAATCCTATCCTTCATCACATCCACCTTGTACTGCCCCACGGTCTTCCGGGTTGCAATGATCTGCCGGTTTATGTTGGTCAGGCAAACCTTGTCGTCATCGATCAGGTCGAAGTGCCCCACGCCGCTGCGCGCCAACGCTTCCACCACGTAGCCGCCCACGCCGCCGATGCCGAATACGGCAACCCTCGCGTCGCGCAGAGCCACAATTCCTTCTTCTCCTATTAAAAGCTGTGTTCTGGAAAATTGATTCAGCATTTGTGCCTCCGATCCTAGTATACCCTGTTTTTTATCATAGTCTCAATAATCCCGGTAAGTCAATAGATTTTCTTGTTCTTAATTTTGTTCAAAACAAAGGAGCGGAAAATTCCGCCCCTTCTGCTTTCTTTTCTTGATTATTACTGTCCCGCAGCCACCTTATGCGTCCTCTCGTACTCCTCGATAAAGCCGTCCATCTCAGCAGCATGCTGCGCCAGCTCCTGCAGCACATTTCCGATTACCGTAAACCGCTCCGCGTTGTTTGCGCACATGGCGTTTGTCTCCTCTGCGGAGGCGCTCACCTCCTCACCGGTGGAGGAGAGGTTGTTGGTGTCGTCCACCAGCGTTGCGTTGGACTCCTTCAGGGTGCGGATATTTTCGCTCATGGTGATGGAGGTCTGTTTGAGCCCCGTCATGCCGGTGCGGATATTGGCGAAATTATCCTCGATGTCGTGGATCATGGAGATCTGGCCGCTTATCTTACCCATCACCACATCCATGGAGGATATGGTGTCCGCCGCATTTTTATCCAGCATGGAAATAATGTGCTCGATGCTTTCCGTGGAGCGCTTGGTCTGCTCGGAGAGCACCCGGATCTCCTCCGCCACAACCGCAAAGCCGCGGCCTGCGTCCCCGGCTCTCGCCGCCTCTATGGAAGCGTTCAGCGCAAGGAGATTGGTCTGGGACGAAATCTGCTGGATGATGCCCGTGATCTTCTGCATATCCTGCGTGTGCGTATGGAGCTGCGCCATGTTGTCCTTCACCATATTGTTTTCCTGCTCGATCTCCTCCGTGCGGGCCACAATATCGCCCACAAGCTGCTGCCCCTCCTTCACGCTGGCTCTGGTCTCCTTTGAAATCTTTTCCAGCTCATCCGCCACTTCCATCGTCTCATCGATAATGTCCTGAATGTGGTTGGTGACCTCAGCCTGCTCCTGAATGCTGGCCGCCGTATTTTCCATGCTGACTGCGATGTCGGTCATGGCCGTATTGACGGAGTTGGTAGACTCCGTGAGCTCCTCCACCAGAGAACGAATGGAGCTGGTGGAAGAATTGACAGCGCTGCCCACCGACAGAATGGACTGCATCATAGCATCCTGCTTCTTGTGCGCCGCTTCAAACTCCTCAAGCTCGTCCTTCATATGGATTCCCGCCACCTTCGCCGCATTGTAGATGCCCACGCTGAGCGCACTCGCAAGCAGGCAGACCATGAAGGTTCTGTTCAGCTCCACCACATCCCTCATACCTTGTCCGACATAGGAGTAAACCGCATTGAAAAAGCATGCTGCCAGAACCACGATATTTGCCCGGATTTCCATGGGCTTGTCAAAAAACATGATCATGGTGATCAGGGTAGGGTAAATAAACAGATTGAACATGAAAATAGTTGAGGTCAGACACATCAACTCAAAAGCAATAAAAAAGATCAGAAATGCAAGATAGTGATATTTTGTGGAATAGGGATTTTTCAGATACCCTGCGATTGCAACCACGATGGCAAGCAAAAGCACACCTGCCGTGAGAAGCATTTTTACCGGGTTGTTTCCCTGTAAAATCATGCCGAGAAGCATGACGATCAAAATGACGGAATCAATGGAAATCGTCAGCGCAAGCGCACGGTTGGCGCGTTTTAAAGACCGCTGTTCTAATGTGAGATTGACCTCATCCATAAAATGTACCCTCCTTCTGAAATAGGATCCGATCGATGTTGTTGTAATTTCAGAATAAAGGTTGTAGTAGGTCTAAGGTCAAGAATTTTTTAAAAAAATTTAGTACTTTTGCACTATTGGTAGGTAAATTTCAAAATAATTGTCTATTTGTTCATCATTTACGAGACTGAAAGCATAGAAAGCAAATCCCTCGCTGCCACAGGCAAGCCCCATCTGCTCTGCCTGCTCCCGAAGCTCTGTCAGATGCCACTTTTCCTCACCGGGATTGGTGCTTTTCACCACCGTATATACGCAGCGGCAGCCCGGATGCACGGGCAGGCTTTCCGAATCCTTCTTCCACGGCGTCAGATCCAGCATGAAATCCCGCACAATAAACTCCAGATTCGTGCTGTCGTAGGCGCCATCCTCCCCCTGCGTGATTCCCAGACAAAGATTTCCAAAGGAAAAGAAGGGGGATGTAAGGATCTGTTTCATGGACAGGTATTGCAGGGAAGGGCTGTCCTGATGGTAGAGAATGTAGCAGTCCTGCAATTCCTTGACGGAAACAACATTAAGACCCGCACGCAGATTCATCAGATGCTGTTTCATATATTTCATTTTTTCCACTCTGGTGCGCAGCACCAGAATCTCTCTCTCGTTCTCCTCGATCAGGCGGTCAAACTGCCCCTCCACTTCGTCAAAGGACTGCTGCTGCACAAGCTGCCGGATCTTGTTGATACCGATGCCAAGCTGCCTGTAAAGAGAGATTCCCATGACCCGCTGTATTTCCTGAAAATTATAGTAGCGGTATCCGTTGCCCGGGTTTCTCGTCGGATGCACCAGACCCTCCTTTTCGTAGAGCCTGATCGCATCCGCCGAAATACCCAGCAACGCCGCTACCTCATGTATCGCATATTGTTCCTTCATCCAAATTTCTTTCCCCTGTTCCCCGCCTACAGTTCAAATCTTCCGATCAATTCCCTCAGCTTTGCAAGACTCTCCCTGCTCTCGCTGAGAACTTCATAACCCTGCGTGGTCTTTGCGGCGGCATCCGAGGATTTCTCCGCAATCATGTTCACGCCCTCTGCGGACTGGTTGATGGTCTCATTGACATTGCTGATCGCATCCGTGATCTCGCTGATCTTCTCATCCAGCTCGGTGATCTCACCGTAGATACGGTTCATGGAATCCGCAAACGTGTTGGCATCCATATCATAATCCTCGCCGATCTTTCTGAACGCCTCGTAGTCCGCAACCACTGTATTTTCCAAGAAATCCATAATGGTTTCGATGCAGTCCGTCATGTTGGAAACAGCGCTGTTGACCTCCGCCACCATATCGTTGATTCCCTCCACCGTGTGGTAGGTCTGGTTTGCCAGATTGCCGATCTCTGTTGCCACTACCCCGAAGCCTCTTCCTGCCTCGCCCGCTCTCGCCGCCTCAATGTTAGCGTTCAGGGCAAGCAGATTGGTCTGCTCGGAAATTTCCTTAATATTGTCGGTGAGACCGTTGATCTGCTCCACCGCCTTCAACTGCTCGATTGCCGACGCCGTTCTCTCCTTCATGGAACCGTAGATGCCGAGCGCCTTGTCGCTGGAGGAAATCGTGGTGCTGCGAAGCTGTTCCGCTCTGCCCTTGACCTGACCGGAGGTTTCCTGTCCGTCCTTGGAGAGCGTCCGGATATCCTCGGTGCTCTGCTTGATCCGGTTGATATTCTCCGTGATCATGGTGGCGCTTGCGGTGGTCTCTTCCATTCCCGCCGCCATCTCCTGCGTGGTAGCCGAGTTGTCCTCCGCCATCTCGCTGGTCTGGCGCATGATTGCATCCAGCTTATCCATATCGGAGAGAATCGTGTTCTCCGCATTTTCCATATCGCCGACGAGTCCGCGGAACACTTTTCTCATATCGGATACAGCGCCCGCCATAACCCCGGTTTCATCCTTGCGCTTCGCCAGAATGTCCCCGGCTCCGGATTTCTTAAAGTTCAGATTGGCGGTCTGACGCACAATTCCCGTAATCTTGGAGATCGGCGCTGCTATGTTTAAGCTGAGGAAAACACCCAGCCCGATACACAGAACCAGGCAGACCGCACAAATGCCGATCAGCATCCCGGAGAGCTTTACCGCAGCCGCGTTGATCTCACTGTCCGGCGCTGCCAGCGCAAGGTACATACCGTTGCGCAATCCGGTAAACACGAGGCTCTTGGACGCACCCTTTAAGGAATAACTCAGAATCTTTCCCGCATTTTCGGGATTGCAGAGCTCCTCTTTCACGGCTTCGCCCATGCCCGTATCGACCAGATCCGTGCCGCTCTCATAAACGGGATGGAACATCGCATTTCCCGCGCTGTTATAAAGGAAGGAGTAGCCCGTCTCAAATGCGGAGGTCTGTTCCACCATGTCCGTGATCTTGGAAAAGTCAATATCCATGCCGATGATGCCGACGGATTCGCCGTTCACATACAGGGGAACCACATAAGAAATCATATAAATGTTCACATTGCCGTTCAGATACGGCTCCATCCACAGAGGCGCCCCGTTCTGCACCGGAATGTAATACCAGCCCACATGCGCCAGATCCGTCTTGTCGTACATGGTGAAATCCGTTGGCGTGGAACTTGTGAACGCTTCCTCCGTGTTGTTTCTTGTGAGGAAGATTCCCGATGTGGGGGCAGTGAAATCCGGGTTGTACCGCACATAAACACAGATTGCGCCCTCCGTATTTTCGCCGAACTTCACAACATCATCCATCAAGTCGTTGGTATACTGGGTCACATAGCTGTCATTGTTCTTGAACTTTGAGAAATCCAGCCTGTCCATGGCGATGCTGCTCAAGGTATCCACGGACTGTTCAATTCTGGAGATCTGCGCATCAATCTCGCTGCCCCCTTTCTCACATATCAGGGCAAGCTCTTTCCCCGCATCCTCATTGGACATCCGGTAAACGTTGTACACACTCAGAAGTCCGATGGTGACGGAGGAGAGCAAGGTACACACTACAATGCTTACAATAATCTTCGCTTTAATGGATTTCATGGTAATCCCCCTTATTGTTCCTTTTGACATTAATTATATAATATTTTGTCGAATTCCTCAATATCTTCAAGACAATTTTCAGTTTTCATTGCAATTATCTGCCTTCTTTTTTCCAAAAAGTTTTTGCAGGCAGCTAAAGGCAACCATCACGCCCAGTACCATGAGCAATACCGCCACAATCAACTGAAGTCCGTCCACCAGAAAGGTCGCCTGACCTGCCGCCACATTCTGCACCAAGGCAATCGTTTTCTGCACCAGCGCGGTAAACGTGACCACAAGCATCATTCCCATGGGGAAGTACAGCATCCAGCCCGTTCTGCCGGTAGTTTTCAGGAACACCGCAAGTGCAATCAGCACAAGCGCTGCCAGAAGCTGGTTTGCGGAGCCAAACAGCGGCCATACATTGTTGTAACCGCCGAGAGTCAGCAGATAGCCGAAAAACAGGGTGACCACGGTCGCAAAATACTTGTTGGTAAGAACCCTCTGAAGCGGTGACATCTTGGAAGGATCTGTGGTGTCACCCAAAAACAGCTCCTGAAAGGACATACGACCGATACGGGCAACAGAATCCAGCGAGGTCAACGCCAGCGCGGACACACACATGGTCATAAACACCGTTGCCACCTGAACCGGCACACCCATCTTTTCCAAAAATCCCGCAACGCCTGCGGAGAAGATGGCAAAAGGCGTTCCCTCAGGCTTGGTTCCGCCGACCGCTACCGCTCCGACTACCACGAGCGCAATCACGCCCAGAAGACTTTCCACCACCATTGCGCCGTATCCCACCATCGGCATATCCTTTTCATTGCTTATGGTCTTAGAGGATGTACCGGAGGAAACCAGACTGTGGAACCCGGAAACCGCACCGCATGCAATCGTCACAAACAGGGTGGGGAATAAGCTGCTGCCATTTACCGTATAGTCGGTGAACGCATTCAGCTCCATGTTAGGATGCGCTACTACCACGCCAAGCACCGCGCCGATGATCATGCCGAGCAGCATGAAGGTAGTCATGTAATCCCGGGGCTGCATCAACAGCCACATGGGCATAACGGACGCCAGAAACAGATATGCCATGATGATGTAGATCCATGCGGTCTTGGACGCATAGAGCGGAAGCTTCATGCCGACGGCGAACATAACTACCAGTAGTCCGATGGCAACCACCGCCTTGACAAGCTCATTCATCCTGCCGACCTTTTTCTGAATCAGACCGAACACGACCGCAACCAGAATAAACAGCATGGAAATAGACGCTGCACTGGAATCTGCGTAAGCCACGGAGGCGTCCTCAATGCCGGTTCCCACAAAGGTGCCCGCCACCATGTCGGTGAACGCCGCAATAACCAGAAGCGTAAACAGCCAGCAGAAAAGCATGAACAGCTTTCTTCCCGCTTTTCCTATGTACTTTTCGATAATCATTCCCATGGACTTTCCTTCGTTTTTAACGGAGGCGTACAGCGCACCAAAATCCTGCACCGCACCAAAGAACAGGCCTCCCACCAAGAGCCACAGGAGCACGGGCACCCAGCCGAATACCGAGGCAAGGATCGGTCCCGTCACAGGGCCCGCACCCGCAATGGATGAAAACTGGTGGGAAAATACCGTAAATTTTGAGGAGGGCACGTAATCCTCTCCGTCCTCATGGGTGTACGCAGGCGTCTTTGCCTTCGGATCAATGCCCCACTTTTTGGCAAGCCATCTTCCATAGAAAAGATAACCCGCACCAAGAGCAACAATACTGATCAATACGATTACTAATCCATTCATTTGAATTCCTCCTTTGATGTGTTCCTGTGCTGTCTGACCACGAAATTATTTAATTTAGAGTTAGTATTCCGTTTTCTCAAAATTAAAAAAGCTTCCGTCCCAAACAAAATGCTTCTAACATTTTATTTAAAGACGAAAGCTGATATTCTTCCGCGGTACCACTTTATTTGCCGCTTCACGCGACCTCTCTGCCTTATCTCCCGGCGCATCAGTCAATGATAGCCCCTCAATAAGCTTCTCTATAACGGGAGAATCCCGGTGACACCTACCGTCGCAAATCGCTCTGCCATTTCAGTGCACTTCTCACAGAGGATAGCTCTCTTATCTGCATACTGTCTCACACCTGCCGACAGCTCTCTGCAATGCGTTCCAATTAAGAAAACCCTGTTCTGTTCATCGAATTTGTTTTTGTTCGAGAAAAAAGATACCACTTTGTTTTTTTGTTGTCAAGAGTTTTTTTAATTCCAAAGATGAAATTTATTCACGTTTCATTTATGCTAGTGAAACTTTTTGTCATCCCGTTTATTTTATTGCATTCTTTTATTTATAATTTCATGGGCACATTTGTGGTTAAACTGCTTTGTATCTTATTCCTTGCCGTCCCAG